>UPTG01000665.1_pt1 | contig 27498 bp, 12 predicted proteins | sample 2160121 | NCBI WGS metagenome assembly UPTG01 (sample SAMN06266255, study PRJEB28933) | marine metagenome | isolation source: Columbia River Estuary | place: USA:Columbia River Estuary, USA | collected 2014-07-27
GGGCACAAATATGTCGGAAATTTTAAGAATAACAAACGAACTGGACAAGGGACTTACACCTATTCCGATGGAACCGTGTACGTCGGAAATTTCAAGGATGATTTCAAAGCTGGGCAAGGCACCAAAACATGGCCTGATGGGAAGCAATACATTGGGGCTTTTGAGGCGAACGAACAAAACGGCCAAGGTACATTAACCTTTGCTGAAGGCGATACTTACGTCGGGACTTTCAAGGATGACCGTTTCAACGGGCAAGGCACCTATACCTATGCGAATGGAGATGCATACGCTGGTGAATTCAGAGATGACCAGCCAAACGGGGAAGGCACGATTACTTATGCCAATGGGCATATTTACACTGGCGAGTTTGAAGATGGCGTCAAGAATGGAAAAGGTGTTTTAAAGCTTGATGACAGCGGAAATAATTATGTTGGAGAATATAAAGACGACAAAAAGCACGGGCAAGGCACCTATACGTCTGCCAATGGAGATAAATACGTCGGCGCCTTTGAAGAAGACCTTTTCAACGGTCAGGGCACATACACATATGCCAACGGTGACCAATATGTGGGTGCATTCGAAGACGGTCGACGGCAGGGGCAGGGCACCCTAACGCGTGCGCTGAATGGCAGCAGATACGTTGGGGACTTTGATCAAAATAAACAAAGTGGTCAGGGAACTTTAACCTATGCCAATGGCAATCAATACGTCGGCGCCTTTGAAGATAACAAACAAAATGGCCGAGGCACATTCACCTATGACAATGGTGATAAATACGTTGGATCGTTCAAAGATAACAAACAAAACGGGCAAGGCACATTCACTTATGCCAACGGTGATCGCTATGTCGGATCGTTCAAGGAAAACCAGCAAAACGGTCAAGGCAAGTATAGCTATGCCAATGGCGACATTTATGTTGGTTTATTTCGGAACGACCTGTTCGAGGGGCAAGGCACCTATACCGAGGCTGACGCGAGCACATATGTCGGAGAGTTCAGGGAAGGTCAAAAGACGGGCAGGGCGCGTAAAACCTGGGGGCCTGATACTGAGTTTGCCGGCGATGAATACGTCGGAACATTCAAAGAGGGTTTTTTCGACGGAGAAGGGATATATTCTTACGCCAATGGTGACAAGTATATTGGAGAATTCCAGCGGAACAAACAAAATGGGCAGGGTACGCTTGCATATTCCGATGGCAGTAAATACGTCGGGTCGTTTCAAGATGGGGTAATGATTGGGACGGGAACAAAGACGTGGGGTCCCGAAACGGAATTAGCTGGACATAAATATGTGGGTGCGTTCACAGCAGGCATATTTAACGGTCAGGGCGCGTATACGTATCCGGATGGAAGCGAATATGTGGGCACGTTCAAGAATGGCGCAAAAACCGGGCAGGCGACTAGAACTTGGGGTCCGGAGACGAAACAGGCCGGACATAAATATATTGGTGAATTTATTGATGGCATTTTAAACGGTCAAGGCACCTACACATACGCCGATGGAAGTACCTACGTTGGGGCGTTTGAGGATGGCGTTCAGACAGGACAGGGTACGAAAATCTGGGGGCCTCAGACCCTACTGGCAGGCGATAAATACGTTGGCGCATTCTCAAATGGAAAGCAGAATGGCCAGGGAACCTATACATACGCTGATGGCAGCACCTACGTTGGAAGCTTCAAAGATAACGTGAAGACGGGCCAAGGCACGAAAATTTGGGGGTCTGAGACGACCTTAGCTGGACATAAATATGTTGGCGCGTTCAGTCAAAACGAGCCGAATGGGTCAGGCAATTACACCTATGCGGATGGCAGTATCTACACAGGTCAGTTCAAAAAAGGCATAAAAACGGGCAAGGGCAGTTTAATCTGGGGACCTGATACCAAACTGGCCGGTCACAAATATGTAGGCGCATTCAAAGACAATAAACAAAACGGTAAAGGCACGTATACCTATGCGGATGGCAGCATCTACGTGGGTGATTTCAAAGATGGTTTGAAAAACGGGAAAGGTACTTTGACGCTTGTCGCCAGCGGAAATAAATATGTTGGCGACTTTAAGGATGATAAAAAGCATGGCCAAGGCACCTATATCTCTGCGAATGGAGATGAATACGCCGGCTCATTTGCAGATGAGCTGTTTAATGGTCAGGGCACTTATAGCTATGCGAACGGAGACCAATATATTGGTGAGTTCAAGGATGGTAAAAGAAACGGGCAGGGGCAATTAATTGTTAAAGCCAATGGTAATAATTACACCGGTAATTGGTTGAATAATAAACAAAGTGGCCAAGGAACTTATATATTCTCTGACGGAAATCAATATGTTGGGACATTCAAAGACGGCAGCTTTAATGGAGCAGGTTCTTACACTTACGCAAACGGAAATTCATATGTTGGGGCTTTCAAAAACAACCTTTTAAACGGTCAGGGTACTTTCACCTATGCGGATGGAAGCACATATGTTGGGGCTTTTGAAAATAATGTAAAGCACGGTCAAGGTACCTTGACCTGGGGGGCTGAGACATATTTGGCTGGAGACGCCTATGTCGGAGACTTCCGCGATGATCGGTTCAACGGTCAGGGCACGTATACCTATGCGGATGGCAGCATATACGTCGGTGAATTCAAAGATAGCGCCAGACACGGCAGGGGCACTCTGTCTTGGGGCCCCAAAGCACGACTGGCCGGCCATAAATATGTTGGTGACTTCAGAGATGACAAACAAAATGGTCAGGGTCGCTATACCTATGCCGATGGCAGCACTTATACGGGTGCGTTCATAGATGATGTGAAAAGCGGTAAAGGCACCAAAATCTGGGGTGCTAAAACAAGTCGCGCCGGACACAGATACGTCGGTATGTTTGAGAATAACAAGCCCAATGGCAAAGGCACTTACACCTATGCCGACGGAACTAAATACGTCGGTTTCTTCTCGGATGGTGTGAAAACGGGCAGGGGCGCCAAAACCTGGGGGCCTGATACCCAATTCGCCGGTGATAAATATGTCGGAAATTTCAGAAATGACAGACAAAACGGTCAAGGAATCTACACATATGCTGATGGCAGCATGTATGCCGGGGAGTTTAAAGACGATGTAAAGACGGGCCAAGGCACCCAGACTTGGGGGGCTGGTACTAAATTAGCCGGGTATAAATACGTTGGACGCTTCAGGGATGGCAAGCAAAACGGTCAGGGCACCTTGTCTTATCCTGATGGCAGCACCTATGAGGGAAATTTCACAGATTCGGTACAGACTGGACAGGGCACCAAAACTTGGGGGGATGGTTCTGTTTTGGTCGGTCATAAATACGTCGGTGAGTTCGAAAACAACATGCTTAACGGTCAAGGCAGTTATACTTACGCCGATGGCAGCGTTTATACTGGAAGTTTCACAGATAACGTGAAGGTTGGGCAAGGTCAGAAAACCTGGCTAAATGGCGACCAATATATCGGGGAATTCCAAGCAAACAAACAGGCTGGGCAAGGTACGTTTACCTATGCCACCGGTGACCAATACGTCGGTCAGTTTGACAACGACCTTTTCAATGGTCAGGGCACCTATAACTATGTGGATGGCAGCACGTATGTCGGTAATTGGGTGGCGCATAAGCGGGATGGGGAAGGCACTTATACCTATGCAAATGGCAATAAATATGTTGGTGCGTTTAAGTCGGATCAACAGCATGGTCAAGGCAGCTATACCTACACCAACGGGGATGAATATGTCGGGGCGTTCGAGGGTGATGAAAAACACGGACAGGGGGTTTTTTCGTTTGCCAATGGTGACAAATACCTGGGACAGTTTGAGGGAGATCTGTTCAACGGCCAAGGCAGCTATACCTACGCCAATGGCAATGAATATACCGGTGCATTCAAAAATGGTGAAAGGAACGGAAAAGGCATTTTAAACCAATTGGCTAGTGGCAATAAATACGTTGGCAACTGGCGAGACAACAAACAAAATGGCCAAGGCACCTATACCTATGCAGATGGTAGTAAATATACTGGCGATTTTAAAGACGACAAAAAACACGGCCAAGGCACTTATACCTATGTGGATGGCACCACGTATGTCGGAGACTTCAAAAATGGTGAAAGAAACGGTCGCGGCACCAAAACCTGGGGTCCTGACACGGCGTTGGCTGGAGATGTATATGTTGGGGACTTTAAAAACGGCCTCTTCTCGGGTCAGGGGACCTATCGTTATGCCAGCGGGGATAAGTATATCGGTGCCTTTGATAACGATAAACCTAACGGCCGTGGCACATATCAGGACGCATCTGGAAACGGTTATACAGGGGAGTTCAAAGACGGTATAAAGGCGGGGCGAGGCAGCTATAGTTACACTGACGGTAGTGCATACTTGGGCGCGGTTAGAGACGGTTTGAAGACTGGGCAGGGCACTATGACTTGGCCGGACGGCAGCCGGTATGTCGGGCGTTTTGAACAAGATATGTTCAACGGCCAAGGGACGTACACTTATGGCAATGGTGATTTATACGTCGGGGAATTCTCAAATGGTGAGAAGACAATTGATGGGATCTACACGTACGCCAATGGCGATACGTACGTTGGTGAATTTGAGCGAGATTTGAAGGCCGGGAAAGGCACTTATACATACCTCAATGGCAGCCAATACGTTGGGGACTTTCAGAACAATCGCTTTGATGGTCAAGGCACGCTGACTTGGGGTTTGGAGAGCGCGTTTGCGGGTGACGTTTACAGCGGAGCTTTTAGGGCTGGCAAACCCAACGGGCAGGGTCGCTATGTTTTTGCGAATGGGGACCGATATGCCGGCGCTTTGAAAGATGGTTTTTTTGAGGGTCAAGGCACCTTGTCTTCTGCGCAGGGCGAGACATATATCGGCGGCTTCAAAACGGGCGTTAGGCATGGGAAGGGCACCTTGAGCGGTGCGGACGGCAGCAAATACACTGGCGACTGGATAGAGGATCAACAGCATGGTCAAGGGCGCTATAGCTATGCCAACGGGGATCAATACGCCGGTGCGTTTCAGCATGGTGTGCAGAAAGGCAAAGGCACTTTAACGCTGGTTTCGGCCTCGGAGAAGTATGTTGGGGACTTTGTCGGTGGGATGTTTCATGGGCAGGGTACCTATAGTTATGCCAACGGCAACCAATATGTTGGGGCGTTCAAAGACGGCAAGCGGAACGGTCAGGGGATTTTGACGCTTGCGGGCAGCGACAGCACCTACGTCGGAACCTGGCGCGATAACAAGCAAAGCGGTCAGGGCACGTATACCTTTGCAGATGGCGGTCAATATGTCGGCAGTTTCGAGGATAACAAGCGAAACGGTCAGGGGACGTATACTTATGCCAACGGCAACAAATATGTCGGAGAGTTCAAGGACAATAAGCAGAGCGGTCAGGGCACCTATATCTATACCAATGGCGATAAATATGTTGGTGAATTCACTGAAAATACGCAAAACGGTCAAGGCAGCTATCGCTATGTTAATGGCGACACATACGTTGGTGCGTTCAGGGATAACCTGTTTGACGGTCAAGGCACGTATACCGATGCCGATGGCAGCACATATACCGGAAACTTTGAGCAGGGTATAAGGACGGGCCAGGGTACGAAAACCTGGGGGGCTGACACGCCCTTGGCCGGTCGCACCTATGTCGGGGCGTTTGAGGATGGTAAACCAAACGGTCAAGGCACCTATACCGAGCCGGATGGCACCACCTATGTTGGCGCGGTTGAAAATGGTGTTAAGGTTGGGATTGGTACGAAAACCTGGGGCCCCAAAACGCAGTTTGCTGGCGACACCTATGTTGGCGGTTTCAAGAACAACCAACAAAGTGGTCAGGGCACATACACCCATGGTAACGGCGACACCTATGTTGGCGCGTTCAAAGAGGGCGTCAAATCGGGTCAAGGGGCCTATAGCTATGCCAATGGTGACAAATACGTTGGGGCGTTTGCGCAAGATGTGAAATCTGGTCAGGGGACCTATAGCTATACCACCGGCGATAAATACGTTGGGGCCTTCGATCAGGACGTCAAGTCTGGCCAGGGCAGCTATAGCTATGCCAATGGCGATAAATATGTTGGGACCTTCCGTCGGGATGTCAAATCCGGGCAGGGCAATTTGACCTATGCGTCTGGTGATAAATATATCGGGTCTTTCGAAGGCGACGTAAAAAGTGGTCAAGGGACTTATGTCTACGCCAACGGTGATAAATATGTGGGTGCGTTTGAGAAGGGTGTGCAGTCTGGTCAAGGCAGCTATAGTTATGCCAATGGCAATAAATATGTTGGCGCGTTCGGGAACAACCTGTTCAATGGCCAGGGGGCGTTTACGTTTGTCAATGGCGACAAATACGTCGGCGCGTTCAAGGATGACCTCAAGTCTGGTCAGGGCACCTACACCTCTGCCAATGGTGATAAATATGTTGGGGAGTGGACAGATGGCATCACGACGGGTTCGGGCTCTGCAATCTATGCCAATGGCGACAAATATGTAGGAGAGTTCAAAGACGGTGGAAAATCGGGGAATGGTACCTACAGCTATGCCAATGGTGACCAATACGTGGGGGCCTTTAAAGATAACAAACCACACGGGCAAGGGGCGTACACCTGGTCGGATGGTCGCAAATACGTCGGGGCGTGGCAGGATGGTGCGCAAACCGGTGAGGGCAGCAAAACCTGGGGTTTAGAGACACAATTTTCCGGTGACAAATACGTTGGGGCCTTTGTTGATGGCAAGCAGAGCGGTCAAGGCCGTTATACATACGCCAATGGCGACACCTATGTCGGTGATTTTGAGAATGACCTTTTCCACGGAGAGGGGCGCTTTACCTCGCGTGACGGGACTGAATATATTGGTGCGTTCAAAGATAATCTAAAGGCGGGTCAAGGCACCTACAGCTTTGCCAATGGCGATGTCTATGTTGGAGACTTCAAGGAGAACCAGCAAAGTGGTCAAGGCACGTTCACCTATGCGGATGGTGCGAAATACGTTGGGGATTTTGAAAACGACCTTTTCCATGGCGAGGGAAGGTTGATCTCTGCCAATGGTGACATTTATGAGGGCGCCTTTGAGGCTGGTGTCAAGACCGGCAAGGGCCGCAAAACCTGGGGCCCTAAAACCAAGTTTTCTGGCGATACCTATGTTGGCGAATTCAAGGATGACCGTTTGAGCGGCGCGGGCAGCTATACCTATGCGAGCGGTGATACATACGTCGGTACCTTTCGTGATGACCTGCCAAATGGCGAGGGGACGTACAGATTTGTCAGTGGCAACACATATTCGGGGGCGTTCAAAGATGGCGTCAAGTCGGGGCAAGGCAGCTATATCTATGCCAATGGCGACAAATATACGGGATCTTTCAAACGTGATCTGTTCAATGGTCAGGGCAGTTTGAGTTTTGTTGCCAGTGGCAACACTTACACCGGGGCGTTTGTCGACGACCTGTTAGAGGGGTATGGCACCTATATCTATGGCAATGGCAACAAATATGTTGGTCAGTTCAAAGAGGATTTGTTCAACGGTCAAGGGACCTATAGCTATGCCAATGGGAATAAATATGTTGGTGCGTTCAAGGATGACCTTTTCCACGGTCAGGGGGCCTTCACATCCTCTAGCGGTGACAAATATGTGGGTCAGTTCCAAGAGGACGTCAAGACCGGTGAGGGCACCTATACCTATGCTAATGGCAATAGATATGTCGGAACATTTAAAGACGACCTCTTCAATGGGCAGGGGGCCTTAACGTATGCGAATGGTGACAAATATGTTGGCGCCTTCAAAGAAGATGTCAAAGCGGGGCAGGGTACGTTTATCTATGCCAACGGTAACAAATATAGCGGCGCTTTTGAGGCGGACGATAAAAATGGACGTGGCACTTACACATATGCCAACGGCGATAAATACGTGGGCACGTTCAAAGACGACGCAAAAAAAGGTCAAGGCATATTAACTTATGCGAACGGTGACAAATATGTCGGCGGCTTCAATCAGGGCGTTAAGTCCGGCGAGGGAGCGTTTACATTTGCCAATGGTGATAAATATGTTGGGCAGTTTCTGGAGAACCGCTTCAACGGACAGGGAACGTTCTCTTGGCCGGATGGGAGCAAATATGAAGGCGGATGGGCGGACGGCGTAAAGACCGGACAGGGCAAAAGAACTTGGGGCCCTGCGACAATGTTTGCCGGGGACACATATGTTGGCGATTTCCGTAATGACAAACCAAACGGCAAGGGCACGTATACTTACGCTGACGGACGCGAATATGCCGGGGATTTTACGGATGGTATGATAAACGGGGTGGGCACATTTACTGAACTAGACGGCAGCACATACGCTGGGGATTGGCAGCTTGGGAAAAGGCACGGTCAAGGCACTCAAACTGATTCTACCGGACAGACATATACCGGTGATTTCAAAAATGATGCTTTCAATGGGAAAGGTACTTTTGTCTTTGCTAATAGTGACACATACGTTGGCTCTTTTACCGATGGGGTGAAGTCTGGAGAAGGGACTTTGGAATACGCCAACGGCGACGAATATATTGGTCCGTTCATGGATGGTATGCGGTCTGGCACGGGGACCTTCACGTATAGCAACGGCGACCAATACGTCGGGGGGTTTAAACAGAACGAACAATATGGTGAGGGCATTTTGAGTTATGCCAACGGCGACAAATATGTTGGGTTTTTTCAGGCGGGCAAGCCAAACGGGCGGGGCCGCTTAGAACTTGCGGCCAGTGGCAATGTCTATGAAGGGACGTATAAGGACGGTTTGTTTGACGGAGAGGGCACCTACACGTTTGCGAATGGCGACACCTATGTTGGCATGTTTGAAAATGACATGTTCAATGGCGAAGGCACTTTGGATCTGGTTTCCAGCGGCAACAAATATATTGGCCAGTATGAAGATGACCTTTTTCAGGGGCAGGGCACGTATATTTATGCCAATGGCGACAAATATGTTGGGTCGTATCATGAGGGTGCGCAGCACGGGCGGGGCACCAAAACATTCGCTAACGGGGATGTTTACGTTGGTGCGTTTAAGGACGACCGGTTTGAGGGGCAGGGCGTTTATACTTATGCCAATGGGGACATATATACCGGTGCGTTTGAAAAAGACGTCAAAACCGGGCAGGGCACGAAAACCTGGGGGCCAGGCAGCGAGCTTTCTGGCGATAAATATGTCGGTATGTTCAAAGGGGACGCGCCGAACGGACAGGGCACATACACCTATGCCGATGGCAGTATCTACATTGGCGCCTTCAAAGATGGCAAGAAGGCTGGTCAAGGTGTAAAAACCTGGGGCCCCGATACGCAATTTGCCGGCGATAAATATGACGGGGCGTTCCAAGATAATAATCAAAATGGCCGTGGTCGGTATATATATGCGGATGGCCGCGTATATGTTGGCGAGTTTAAGGACAACAAACAAGACGGGCAGGGCATCCAAACCTGGGTCAATGGCAACAAATATGACGGGGCCTTCAAGGATAACCTTCAGGACGGTCAAGGCACGCTGAGCTTTGCAAATGGCGATCTCTATGTTGGTGAGTTCAAAGACAACCTTTTCAATGGACAGGGCACTTACACCTATGCGGATGGCAGTACCTATGTCGGCGGTTGGAAAGATAACAAAGAGCACGGTCAGGGACGCATTACCTATGCCAATGGCGACACCTATGTCGGGGAGTTTGCAGAGGGCTTAAATAGTGGTCAGGGTGAATTCACCTACACAGATGGCAGCATTTATATCGGGGACTTAAAGGGTGACCGGAAACATGGTCAGGGCACGTTAACCTCTGCCAACGGATCTGAATACGTCGGGTCTTTCAAAGAGGATCTGTTCAATGGCGAGGGCACCTATACCGGGCCTGACGGGAGTCAGTATGTCGGGGAGTGGCGGGATAACAAACAACACGGCCAAGGCACCTATACCTATGCCAATGGCGATGTATATGTGGGTGATTGGGTCGATAACAAACAGGACGGCCAAGGCACTTATACCTATGCCAATGGCACCAATTATATTGGCGCTTGGAAAGAGGGCGTGAAAGATGGTCAAGGCACTTATAAGGGTCCGAACGGCAGCCAATATATTGGAAACTGGAAGAATAACAAACAGGACGGCCAAGGCACGCTGACCTTTGCCGATAGCGGCAATACATACATAGGGGCGTTCAAACAGGGGGTGAAGGACGGCCAGGGCACCTATACCGGGCCCAATGGCAGCAAATATGTCGGGGCGTGGAAAGATAACAAGCAAGACGGTCAAGGAACGTATAGCTTTGCAAATGGCGACATATATGTCGGCGATTGGAGCGGGGGTGAACGGACCGGAGAAGGCACCCTGACATTCAGCAACCAAAGCAAATATGTCGGTGGTTTCCTGAAGGGTCAAAAGCACGGGCAGGGTGTCTTTAGCTATGAAAACGGTGACATTTATACTGGCATGTTTGAGAATGACTTACTCAACGGCCAAGGGACGCTGACGCTTGCCGCGATCGGCAACAAATATGTTGGTGAGTTCAAAGACGACCTTTTTAACGGTCAGGGCCGTTATAGTTTTGCCAATGGTGATACATATGTTGGTGAGTTCAAAGACGACGTCAAGACGGGCCAGGGCACTTATACCTATGCCGATGGCAGCACATATGTGGGGGCGTTTAAAGATGATAAAAAGCGCGGGCAGGGCACCTATATGTCTCCGGATGGCAGTAAATATGTCGGGGAGTGGCAAGATGGCGTGAAAAGTGGCCAAGGCACGTATTCTTTTGCGAATGGAACCGCCTATGTCGGAGAATGGAAAAACGATCTGTTCAACGGCAGCGGTACGTTGACGCTCGCCAGTCAGAATAAATATGTGGGTGACTTTAAGGATAGCAAGAAGCACGGTCAGGGGGCGTATACTTATGCCAATGGCGATGTTTATGTAGGTGGCTACCAGGACAGTAAAAAACATGGTCAGGGGACGTATACCTATGCCGATGGAGATAGATATGTTGGCGCGTTTAAAGACGATCTGTTCAACGGTCAGGGGACGTATACCTATGCCAATGGTAATGCATATGTTGGTGCGTTCGAGGGGAATAAGAAAACCGGTGCAGGCACTTTAACCTATACCAATGGGGATAAATATATCGGTGCGTTCAAGGACGATTTGTTCAATGGCCAAGGTACTTTGGATCTGGCCGCGAGCGGGAATAAATACGTTGGCATGTTTAAAGACGATCTGTTTAACGGTCAGGGCATTTATACCTATGCTAATGGCAATACATACGAAGGTGACTTCGAGGACGATCTGTTTAATGGTGAGGGCCGTAAAAGCTATGCGAATGGCGATGTCTATGTCGGCTCTTTTAAAGATGACCTGTTTAATGGGGAAGGCACCTTAATTTACGCTGATGGCAGTAAATACATTGGTATGTTTAAGGATGATCTGTTCAACGGTCAGGGCACTTACAACATGTCCAATGGCGACAGGTATATCGGCGCGTACAAAGATAGTAAAAAGCACGGTCAAGGCCGTCTTGTTTATGCCAACGGTGATGAATATGTCGGCGAGTTCAGATATAATAAAAAATACAGGCAAGGCACGTTTACGTATGTCAACGGCGACAAATATGTCGGTGAATACAAGAATGATATGTTCAACGGTCAGGGCACTTTGATTTTTACGGACAGCGGGAATAAATACGTTGGCATGTTTAAAAATGATTTATTCAACGGTCAGGGCATTTACACCTATGCCAACGGCAATAAATACGAAGGCGCGTTTCAGGATGATCTGTTCAACGGACAGGGGCGCTATAGCTATGCCAATGGCGACAGCTATGTCGGCAGGTTCAAAGACGATCTGTTTGACGGGCAAGGCACTTATACAGCGGCAGATGGGACAGTAAGGCAAGGCCTTTGGAAAGACGGGGAACTGGCTGTATGCTCGGGCACCGAGGCCGCGTGTGATATCCCTAATGCGCTCAAGAGCACTAAAGACTGATCTGCAGGGGCAAGAGATACGCAAAGCTTAGAATGGAGAGCAGATCATCCAGACACAGGCCGTGAAAGGGGCAAACCCTTTCGGAGATAGTGATCTGGCATCGCCTTTATCTGCGTGGCAGCGTTGCGGGCGGAAACAGCCTGAAGGCATTTGCAGCGGCTGTGCAGATGGGAATTCACAATGATGGAAATTGCTAAGTTCTACTGTCCTTGTGCTTGACACAACAAGGAGGTTTTGGGGAATTGGGTACAAATTCTACGCTGACTAAGGCAATAACAGGTTGCCATGGTCGCGGAACCACTTAACAATTAGAATTGTTTGAGCGTGAGTATGCTGCGGTAATCTGGAGCGGTCTCAGGTTTGTTGTGATTTTCAGATTGCTCAATTGTCGGTTGGACCGGCGGCTCTATTTGCTCGAGTGCATTTTGGAATGTGCCGTCGTCTGAAACTGCTTTGACACGCCGTGTTAGTGGCTGAAGTCTGTTTATGCGGTCAAATTGAATAAACATAGTCTACTCCTTGTGTGATTGCGCTGTTTTACTCTCCTAATACGTTAACAATTCGTACAAGCAATTATCGTGCCAGACTATAATTTACATCTTCGGGGCTGTGTTTTCATCTGTTGCCTGATTTTTTGTAAGGTGACGGCGGACTTTGGTGCTGTTGGGACACGCTGCAGTGCAATCGGTAAAGCAATACTCAGCCGCGTTAGTGGCGGAATTATGTTGCCACGGTGGGCGTAAAAGTCGTCCACTTTTGCCCTTTCACTTGATGTGAGGGCGCGAGGATATTCACCGTGGAATTTTATTTGAAGGTCAGTCGTGGTCATTTTCAGGATGGGTTCAGGGGGCGGCAGATTGCCCGTGATTTTGCAATCAGCCGAGACAGTTTTGGAAGATGTTGGCTTATTCTAAACCGCCGGAGTATCGCCGCACTGTTAAAATTACGCGGTCGAAGTTAGATGCTTATGTTGATCAGGTTCATCAATGGTGAGTTATTGTCAAAACCAGTTTTTGAGGTCTGTCGGTTATGCGGCCCTTGGAGTGAACCTTAAAACTGCCTATGTTCACAAGACCAAGGCTGGTTTGGAATGGTCGGGCCGGATGGTGCCCATTGCGCACGACAGCCGCATGACCCGTCCCGGTACGCACGTCGGTGAATTGTGACAGGTCACTGGCAAGTTCGGCCTCAACGGCTGTCGCGATCAACTGCGGCGCTGCTGTTCTCAACAAATACGTCAGCGCGTCCGTCATCTCATCTCGACGCGCAAATTCTACTATGTCAGTCGTTTCTATGGGGGTGTATCTCCTTCGGTTGGGCTGCTGTTTCGCAACAAAAATTCAACCAGATACGCCGCCAACCTTCAATACGCCAAAACACCAGGTGCAGTCATAGCCCACTTCGATGTCATGATGTCCAAAGCTACACGCCGTTAATGGATGTTTCCATTTACCGTTTTTTTGGACTAAGTTCATACGAAATTTGATGCAAAGAATCATTTTTACCGCCCGACATCTTATCTTCAAAAATTCAGATAAATAGCCACTGGCCAATAGCACGGTTAGATTTTGCACTAACCTTAGCCTATGTTTTCATATGTAAAAAAGTCATCATGGGAAATTTGTTGCGCGAATTGCAAATTTTTAGTAGAAAGAAATGGAAACGTTTCCATAAGGAGCTAAAGATTGGGGCATATTGCTACAATCAAAGATGTTGCCCAGCGAGCCAGATGCGGTGTCGCTACGGTTAGTCGGGTATTGAACAATACTGGTCCCGCCAGCGCTAAAATGCGCGAGCGCGTTTTAGCGGCAGTTGACGAGCTTGATTTCCAGTTCAGTGAAGTTGGCCGTTCCCTTCAAAGCAGCACTACTCGGACCATCGGGTGCGTGGTGCCGTCGATTGAAAATCCAGTTTACGCGAATGCGGTGCAAGGCGCTCAAGAGGTGTTTCTAAACGCGGGTTATCAAATGCTTTTGGTCTGCACCAACTACAACCCTGAGATCGAAACCCGTGCAATCCGTACGCTAATCGCAAAACAAGTTGATGGCATTCTTTTAACTGTAGCAGATGCGCAAAATAGCGAAGGTTTAAACCTTATCAGGAGCCGACAGTTGCCGCATAGCTTGCTCTTCAATGAGGCTCCTGCTGGCCAAGTTAGCTGGTCGGTTGGAGATCATGCCGCCGCCGCGATGGTTGCCGATGTTTTCGCGGAAAACAACCATACTTACACTGGCTTCTTGGCACTGAACTTTTTGAATTCTGATCGTGCGCGACAGCGGTACGAGGGTTTTGTCGAACGATGTGCGCAAAACGAAATGGCCCGGCCAGTATTGCTTGAAGTGGATGACGACGGCCTTGACCTAACGGCCCATCTAAAAGATTTTTTAGATGATCACCCCAGTTTGACCGGGATCTTTGCCTCAAATGACTTTCTCGCATTGGCCTCCATTCGAAGCGCCCGCAAGTTGTCAATAGAAGTGCCACAGGATTTATCGATCGTTGGCTTTGACGGGATCAAAGTCGGCCAATTGGTAGAGCCCAGCCTTGCGACAATCGAAACCGTTCCGCAAGCACTTGGGGCAGGTGCCAGTCAGACGATTTTGTCGATAATAAATGGATCAGCGCCACCAGAAGTGCCTTTAGAAGAAAAAAGATTCAGTTTCCGCGCCGGGGGCAGCCTTATGCCTTTGGCTGCCGAAAGCGAAGACGACGGGAAGGGTACTGCCTTCCCGCCGTCAAACGACCCGACCCACCAAAAAGCTAAATCCAACAGGAGAGATCAAGATGAGATATAAACTTGCTGCAGCCGCTCTGACAATGGCCTTTGTCGCACCAGCATTTGCGGAAGATGCCGTATGCTACAATTGCCCACCACAATGGGCTGATTGGGCCTCAATGCTGGAAGCGATTGACAAAGAAATCGACGTCCAGATGCCACATGACAACAAGAACTCGGGCCAAACCCTAAGCCAGTTGTTGGCGGAAAAGAGCAACCCCATCGCCGACGTGGCCTATTATGGGGTAACGACAGGTATCAAGGCCGGCAATACGGGCGTGGCCACAGCCTACAAACCCGCCAAATTTGATGAGATTCCCGAGGGTTTGAAGGATCCCGACGGCAAGTGGTTTGCAATCCACTATGGGTCTCTTGGCTTTTTCGTAAACGTCGATGCACTTGGCGGTGCTGATGTGCCTCAGTGTTTTGCTGACCTGACCAAACCAGAATATCGCGGCATGGTTGGCTATCTTGATCCGTCATCAGCCTTTGTTGGCTATGCTGGTGCTGTGGCCGTAAATATGGCGTTTGGCGGTGATCTGGATAATTTTGATCCGGCGATCAAATACTTTAATGATTTGGGTAAGAATTATCCAATCGTACCCAAGCAAACGTCCTATGCGCGTGTCGTTTCAGGCGAAATTCCGATCCTCTTCGACTATGATTTCAATGCCTATCGCGGTAAGTACGAAGAAGATGGAAACTTTGAATTTGTGTTGCCCTGCGAAGGTTCAGTCCGCGTGCCTTATGTGATGAGCCTCGTTAATAACGGTCCGCATCCCGAACTTGGTAAACGCGTTTTGGATTTCATCCTGTCTGACAAAGGTCAGGCGATTTGGACTAACGCCTATCTCCAGCCAGCGCGCCCCGTTGAACTGCCTGCGGATGTTGCGGCAAAATTCCTACCTGCAAGCGATTATGAGCGCGCTGCAGCGGTGGACTATGCCAAAATGGAAAAAGCTCAAGCTGGCTTTGGCGAACGTTACCTGTCCGAAGTTAAGTAACTGATCCCCCCAAACCAAGGGGTCGCGCCATGATGCGCGGCCTCCGAGGATAGCTATGACAAACCGAACTTTTGTAATGGTGTGTCTCACGCCACTATTTATCTTTTCCTTGGTGTTTCTTGCGCTTCCGCTAATCCGGTTGTTCCTAGTCTCTGGCGAGAGTGATGCGGGCTGGGCCATTTATCTCGACATTGTGCGCAAGCCGCGGTACTTAAACACACTGGTGCTAACAGTTCTGGTTTCACTGGCGACAACGTTTGCGGCTCTGGCTGTTTCGACCACCGCGGGCATGTTTCTAGTTCGCAACCGATTTCGTGGGCGTGGAACTTTGCTGGCTGTGCTGACCTTGCCACTCGCCTTCCCCGGCGTAGTTATCGGATTTCTCATCATCCTTTTGGGCGGTCGCCAAGGGCTGGTAAACCAACTGACACCCGGACACGTTGTTTTTGCTTACTCCGCAATTGGCTTGTTTTTGGGATATCTATACTTCTCGATCCCGCGTGTCCTGTTGACGGTCATGGCCGCCGCCGAAAAGCTTGATCCTGCCCTAGAAGAAGCCGCACGTACGATGGGTGCCACCCCTTTCCGCATTGTAATGGATATTATTATCCCTGGGCTGATGCCGTCGCTGATTGCTTCGGGTGCGATAGCCTTCGCCACCGCTATGGGTGCTTTTGGCACGGCCTTCACGCTGGCCACGAACATCGATGTTATTCCGATGGTTATTTACACTGAGTTCACATTATCCGCTAACATTGCCATGGCCTCTGCTCTGTCAATTGTCTTGGGCATCATTACTTGGATCTTGCTTCTGATTGCGCGATCCCTGTCTGGTTCAACTGTGGCTGGAGGAGGCTGAAAATGTTCAAATCCAAAATAAAAATGTTGCAACTTGCCGTCACTCTTAGCGCCTGCGCCTTCCTTTTAGTGCCTACAATTCTTTCGGTCATGGCGGGACTTACCGTGAACTATTTCAAAGGGATTTCCTCTGGTCTCACTTTGAAATGGGTCTACCAAGTCTGGGAGCTTTATGCCGACAGCATCTTTCTTTCCATGTGGCTGGCCATTGCCTGTTTGTTCTGCACATTAATTATTGGCCTGCCTGCTGCTTATGGGCTTGCGCGTCATCCCGGTTGGTTGTCGCGCCTGTTGGAAGAGTTTATTTCACTGCCGCTTGCGGTTCCGGGTCTGGCTTTGGCACTGGCATTGTTGCAGCTCTACGGTTCGATGAAAGGCTTTCGTGCTTCATGGACGTTCATTTTGGTGGGCCATGTGCTCTACACCTTGCCCTTTATGGTACGATCGATTCTAGCGGTTCTTGCCGCCATGGACCTAAAGACGCTTGAAGAAGGTGCGGCTTCGCTTGGAGCATCGCCATGGCAAAGGTTTCGCGACATCGTCGTACCCAACGCCATGCCAGGCATTCTGGCGGGTGCGTTGACGGTCGTGACACTTTCCATTGGTGAATTCAACCTCACCTGGATGCTGCACACACCCTACCTCAAAACGTTGCCCGTTGGCCTCGCTGACAGCTATGCGTCCATGCGGCTTGAGATTGCGTCAGCTTATACCCTCGTCTTTTTTATACTGATCGTACCTCTGCTGATGGCCATGCAATGGGCTTCTGCGCGTGCACAAAGGATTACACAATGACACTGCGTCTGACACACACCGCCAAGACCTATCCTGATGGCACTAAAGCGTTGCTGCCCACCGAACTTTCCGTTGACAAGGGCGAGATCGTCTCGCTTCTTGGTCCATCGGGCTGCGGAAAAACCACGTTGTTGCGCATAATTGCAGGGCTTGAGACGCCTGATACCGGAAGTGACATCTGGTTTGACGATGACAATGTGACGGCGCTTCCTGTGGAGCGCCGCCAAGTCGGGATGGTGTTTCAATCATATGCCTTGTTTCCGAACATGTCGGTACGCGCCAACATTGGCTACGGACTAAAAATGCAAAAACTTCCTAAGTCAGAGATTGACACCCGCGTCACTGAAGTCTTGGACATGTGCCAGCTACAGCCCTTTGCTGGACGTGCGATAACGGCGCTGTCTGGCGGTCAACGACAACGGGTGGCGTTGGCCCGTGCCATCGCACCCCGCCCAAGGTTGCTTTTGTTGGACGAGCCGCTCTCGGCGCTTGATGCATCTTTGCGCGAAACGTTGCGTGACGAGTTGGCCATACTTTTGCGGGAATTCGATATTACAGCGATCTTTGTCACCCATGACCAAGACGAAGCGATGGCAATCGCTGATCGTGTCGCCGTCATGTCGCATGGCCGCGTCGTACAAAGCGGCACACCCGAAGACCTCTATCGCAATCCGACGTCTTCCTTTGTTGCTGGATTTGTTGGAAACGCCATGTCCCTTCGCGGCAGACAAGATGGCACAAAACTGTATTTAAAGGGGGGAACTCTGTCACTTCCGGCAGACGGTATGGGCCAGACAGTTTTTGTGCGCGCTGAAGATGTTCGGATTGTTGAAAGCGGCCCGCTTCGTGGAAAAGTAGAAACTGTTACCTTCTTCGGAACGCACTACCGTATCGGCATATCTGGCATCACGCCTGACATGCTCACTTCAATCCATTTAGGACAAGATGCACCTAAAGTGGGGGATATGATCAACGTATCAATCATGCCAGAAACCTTGATGTTGTTGCCAGAAGAGGCCGCTAACGCATGACACGTATCATTCAGATTTCAGACCCTCATATCGTCCCGCATGGTCAACTTGCCTATGGCCAAGTCGATACTGCGAAGGCACTTACCGATTGTATCGAAACGATCAACCGCAGCCTGCCTGAGATTGGTCCCGTTGATATGGTTATTGTCGCAGGTGATCTGACTGACTTTGGCACCAAGGAAGAATATCAACGGTTTTGCACACTTATGGAGCCACTAGACCTGCCGTATCGTGCGATTCCCGGCAACCATGATGATGTAGCTGTGATGCGTGCGTGCTTCTGGGATCAGTCATGGATGCCACTTGAGGGCCCGATCAATTGGGCTTTGGATTTTGGCGACCTCGCAGTGATTGGCTTGGACAGCAGCGTGGCTGGTAAAGCCCATGGTCACCTTACCGATGAAACCTTGTGTTTTCTGAGCGAAACACTTGACGCCCAAGAAGGCAGTCCGACCATCGTCACAATGCACCATCCGCCAGTTTTGACCGGTATCGAGAAGATGGACATCCAAAACTTGCGCGACAGCAAACAATTGAAAAAGATCTTATCGGGATATAAAGGCGAACTGCGCTTGACCTGCGGACACGTACACCGCAACATTGTCACTTCCTTTGGCGATGTGATTTGCCAAATTGCGCCAGGCGTTTCGCATGCGGTGACCATGGATCTGCGCGCAGGCGCCCCCAATTGTCTGACCAAAGAACCCGGCGGTTTTCTTCTACACGAAATACGTGGCGGCATCATGAGCCATCAAATCCTAGTCGGACGATATCCCGGTCCGTTTCTGTTTTATCCAGACAAATGAACCAAGTGGGAAAAGCGAAAGACATAAACCACGGATGATATAAGCATCATCTTGGTGGTAGTGCGTGCCTCCAGCGCAGCGGATCTTCTGATCTGGGACTTTAGATTGTTACACACATGAACTGAGCGCGTCTTTTGGCACTGTAATGCAGCTCACGGGTCTTTGGCGCGGCATATTTTGTATGCTTGAGTGGCAATGGATCGGGCGACCAGGTTTTTTGCTTTTTCCAACTGTTCTGGTATTTTATTACCCACATCAGTCCAAGGAAATTCATTGACTTTTGGTTATGTCATTACTCAAATCGGAGGTGCCGATCCAGATATTTCCGCTAAATATATAAGGATGGGTTTACCCACAATTCAACAGTATGGTGAAAGAACCCGATACCGTGGCCTCGCCGCATCGCTCACGTCTAATCGTTGGATAGACCATATAAATCGGTCGTGCTTCTTGCAGCTTTATTTTGTGCGCTCTTGATAGCATCAGCGCTAATTATTTATCGAAGTGAAACAAGTAGTCCACACACGTTCGCCACGATGATCAGAATCGCCATCGACATAAACTTTGCAGACATACAAGCTCCCCTCGCAAATGACGTGATACCAACCGGTATCATAGTCCTCTTCATTTGCGCCTTTATTAATTTTTTTGCCGTTAACAAGCATGTTCTCAATCGCGCTATTTTCCACCAACCGATTTAATGCTCTCACACTGTCTTAAGTGCGGCGCTCACAATACGCGAAGGCCGACTTGTGTTGTCGATGGTTTGGGCGATTATGGGTTTGTTTTGACAACATTCCAAAATGATCTTGATTTCTGACTTTCGATTATCGAGTGCCCTTTATTTTTACAGATTGCATCTCCAGTACTGATTGACATGCCGGGGGGAATTGAGATTGCCTCATCCCAAAGAACATTGTTAGTTCTATACAACTGGCAGACTACGGTTCCGGTTTCTGTGGTAACTGACACAGGGGTTGTGGCGTAGTTAGCGGGATCTATACATCCTGTTAGGGTGGCCGCACTGGCCGTTGAGATAACCAGCTTGAGTATGTTTTTCATTAGGGTTCCTTAAGTAATTTTTCCTCAATATCATGATCTTCTCGGAAGAGTCGCACTGGTAATTTCGAGAAGTCACGGCATTGGTACGTCTGTTATTTTCAATAAATTGAGATTTTGTAATGTGTTAGGACTGTGTTTAATCCGTAAGTCTGCGGCAAGATAGGTCACTCAGTGCAACGCAGTCAAGCAAACATAGCGGATATTTGAAACTAAGTTAATAAACTTTTGCAGTGAGCCAGAGTATTTAGTTGAAATCCCATAATTTTTTCAGGATGATATTTGTGGCATCAAGCGCCCTTGTGCCCGTTAGATTCCGCCGCAAAACTGAGCTAATTCCCGGTCTGTTGATTGTATCGCACTTTGGTGTTTTGTGTTTTGGCCCGTGCTATCGCGTAGGCTGAGACTGTCGCGAGGTCCCATGACTGCTGCCTATCAAAAAATGGTCTCTGAGGGGAACGCATAACTCCACTGAATGCGGACACGTGCTCGATATTGCCGGTTTCATTATCGTCTGGCATCAATTAATTGAGGCCGTTTTTAGTCACTTGAATTGGCAGAAGAATAATTGTTTCCAAGTGTGAACATGGTAATTTTGATTGCTTTGCTGCAATTTTTCAATCATATTTTTGTGCGCCGCTTTCGCGTGCAAATCTGGTTGGAAGGCCATTTTTTAATAATGAATGATTTTGCGGCACGCGGGTGTGGTGGTTTTTAAGTATTTGCCTGATCTCATTTTTCATTTAACATTATTAATGCTAGGAATATAATTTAAATGTGGTAATCTGAGGTGAGACGCCCGGCGTGGGTGTATTTGGTTGAGTTTTTAAACCTTTGGTTCAGATTGGTTGAGGGGGCATTTCGGATGCTCTTCTTGCCAAAAAGCGTTACAGTAAAATTTTCAAACAAGTTATTTATCCTGTTCAATTTGCGAAAGTCGCTGTGCTTATCTGGGTATGAAGGTGTGCTGAGATTAATAATCAAACGGGGGAATAGGACGTGAATAAGCGAATTTGTGTTATTGGGGCTGGCCCATCCGGTCTGGCGCAATTGCGGGCGTTTCAGTCAGAGCCAGGTGGGGTTTCGCGCGACGTGGAAGTCGTGTGCTATGAAAAGCAAGCTGATTGGGGTGGTCTGTGGCAGTATTCTTGGCGGACTGGTACCGATGAACATGGCAATCCTTGTCACGGGTCTATGTATCGTTACCTTTGGTCGAATGGTCCCAAAGAGGGGTTGGAATTCGCGGACTACAGCTTTGAAGAACATTTTGGCAAACCGATCGCTTCTTACCCGTCGCGTGCCGTGCTGTTGGATTATATTGTGGGTCGTGTGAAAAAGGCCGGAGTGCGGGATGCTATCCAATTTAACACACTTGTGCGCGATGTTCGCGCGGTTGGTGACGGCTTTGATGTCACCGTGCGCGATTGCTTGCTTGATTGTGAAACTACAGAAAATTTTGATCATGTTGTCGTGGCGTCGGGACACTTTTCGGTCCCAAACCTTCCGCATTATGAAGGTTTTGAACACTACAATGGCCGTATTCTGCATGCCCATGACTTTCGAGAAGCTAGGGAGTTTACCGATAAAGACATCTTGATCTTGGGCTCTTCTTATTCGGCCGAGGATATTGGCTCGCAGTGCTGGAAATATGGATGTAAATCGGTGACGGTGGCACATCGGACTGCCCCGATGGGGTATGATTGGCCCAGTAACTGGCAAGAGGTGCCGGCGCTGTCACATGTGACTGGACGAACGGCGTATTTTATTGATGGCACGTCGAAAGATGTGGATGCGATTATTCTTTGCACTGGCTATAAGCACCACTTCCCGTTTTTACCAGATGACCTGAGATTGAAAACGCCGAATGTTTTGGCCTCGGATGATCTGTACAAAGGTGTGGTGTGGAATCAAAACCCAAATCTATTTTATTTGGGTATGCAAGATCAGTGGTACACTTTCAACATGTTTGATGCTCAGGCGTGGTATGTGCGCGATATAATTATGGGGCGAATTGCGGTGCCTGATCTTACGGTACGGCAGGCCGATGTGGCGAAGCGGCAGGCTGAAGAAGCTTTGTTGGCCGATGACTATGCCTGCATCGCCTATCAGGGCGCTTATACGCAGGAGTTGATAGATGAGACTGATTACCCCTCCTTTGACATCGAGGCTGCGAACAAGGCGTTCTATGAGTGGAAAAAATGCAAAAAAAAAGGTATAATGGAGTTTCGAAACCATGGCCACGTAAGCCCAATGACAGGTGCAAAAGCACCTGCTCATCACACCGCTTGGGTGGATGCGCTGGATGACAGTCTCGCAAGCTATCTGAAAAGTGGGTGACGCGAACGAAAAGTAAAGGCGGAGAGAGCAACGGTAAAAGCTCAGAAACGCATTGGTAAATGTTGATCACAACTTCAATTGTTCCAATTCCGCTATTCTGCGTTTTGGCTGGCCTATTTGATTGGTCCAAAAGTATACCAAAAACGGGGAATAGTGTATTTATATGCCTGCATGCTAATTTTTTTGGAAAAAAAGTTGTAATTAAGTTGGTTTTGACCAATAAAGAAGCCGTAGGTTTTTCTTGGTAAAACTTTCGGTATAGTTTTGGTACATATATTAACGCCGTTGTAGGGTGCACATGCTCCCTACAAATACCAGAAACGGGGCGTTGATCGGGGCTTGGGTCATGTTGTTTAGGGTTGGTGTACGGCTAAAAAATCAGGCGTTGAGCGAAGAACTGGGCGCAGTGCAATAACAAAATTTGTGAGGCGTTCAATAATACAGACAAGCAGGGGTGAACCTGCGGAGACAAAAAACAGCAATTTTGCTGCGGTCATTCGGCCGCTTTAACCAGGAGAGAAGAATGAAAAATTTAGTACGCAATGTGACAGCGGCGGCGCTGTCGATGACGCTGGTGACAGGTCAAGCCTTTGCCAAGGATTCCAGTAAACCGATCGTGATCCCGACTCATAACTGGTCAAGTCAGGTCGTTATGGCCTATGTGATCGGTGGCATTTTCGAAAGCATGGGAAATAATGTAGAGTATGTGCCCGCCGATACCCAGGCTGTATATGAGGCTATTCGCAATGGGGATGTCACGATTTCGCACGAAGTGTGGCAGTCGACTTTCGGAGCCTCGTTTTATAACGCAATGGCAAAGGGTGGTATTATTGACGCCGGCACGCATGCTGCGATGACCTTGGAAGAGATGGGCGTTCCACAATATGTGATTGATGATAATCTGTGCCCCGGCCTGCCAAATTGGGAAGCGTTAAAAGACTGCCCGGAAGTCTTTGAAACGGCTGATTCAGGCGGCAAGGGCCGTTGGCTGGAAGGACCACAAAGCTGGCACGGAAATCAGATGCCTGAGCGCCTTGCTGGGCTCGGGTTGGACGACAAATACATGGTGAAATTTGCCGGCTCTGCCGATGCGCTTTGGGCAGAACTTGCTTCTGCAAAAAAAGAGGGCCGTGGCGTTATTACCTTTAATTGGACGCCCAATTTCACTGATGCTGAAGGCTTTGTCTTTATCGAGTTTCCAGCCTATTTTGACGGATGCCGTGTCGGTGATGGCGGCGATGGCGCTTGCGGATCTCCCAAAGGATGGCTGAAAAAAGCTGCAAACTATAAGTTCCCTAAAACGCACCCGGCGGCCTATACAGCGTTTAGCAAAATATCGTTCACCTCGACAGATATTGGACAAATGGCGGCGCTTGTCGACATTGATAAAATGAGCCATCAGGATGCGGCAAAAGCCTGGCTTGCGGCGCATGAAGACGTGTGGAAGCCGTTCACCGAATAAGTATCGTCTCAATCGACCCTGTAACGCTTGGTGGTGTTACAGGGTTACTCTTCGTTTTCTCAGTCCTGCACCGAGAAACAGATTATCCCGCATGTTGGCTCTGGTTTCGCAGGGTGTACACGTAATCTTTTATACCCCGCAGTCACGCTTAAGGTATAAATCCGCACTATCGAGTTGATTAGGAAACTTCCCATGTCTTCGCAGAATGAGGCGATTGCCGAACCAAAGCCGGTCATAAAATGCGCGTCAGTTTATAAAATTTTTGGCGAAAATTCAAATAAGATGTTGCAACAGTCCAACGGGCAAGTGGACGCTCAAGTCTTTCAGGATGCCGGCTGTGTTGTTGGTGTCAATAACGCCTCGTTTGACGTGTATGAGGGCGAAATGCTCGTGGTTATGGGGTTGTCTGGATCGGGCAAGTCGACCCTTCTTCGATGTATATCGCGTCTCACGGACACGACTGCTGGCGACATTTTTATCGACGGTCAAGATTTGGTTGCGATGAACTCGAAACAACTGATCGAATTACGTCGAAACAAAATGGGGATGGTATTTCAGAACTTTGCGCTTTTGCCGCATAAAACCGTCTTAGAAAATATTGCTTTTCCTCTGCAGGTCAAAGGCTTCGGGACCGACGAAAGCGTCAAACGCGCGTTTGAAATGGTCGAACTGGTGGGTCTGAACGGACGTGAGAACTATTTCCCGCGGCAATTGTCTGGGGGACAGCAACAGCGCGTCGGAATCGCGCGTTCGCTGGCAGTTGAACCTGATATTTGGTTCTTGGATGAGCCGTTCTCGGCGCTTGATCCGCTAATTCGCAAAGAAATGCAGGATGAATTTTTGCGGCTTCAAGGGGTGCTGAACAAAACAATTTTATTTGTAACCCACGATTTCAACGAGGCGCTGCGTCTCGCGGACCGGATTGCGATTATGAAAGATGGGGTGATTGAACAGCTTGATACCCCGGCAAACATTGTTCTGCACCCGGCTACTGAATATGTCCGTAAGTTTACCGAAGATGTGCCGCGCGAAAAAGTTCTTAAAATCGAAGCGGTGATGGATCCGATTGATGACACCACCGAATTGGGGTCATTACAGGTATTCAAAGATGCGATTATCGAAACTGTTGCAGAATCCGTGCTGACCGAACACAAACACGTCGCCGTTGTTGATGATGCCGGGGTCGTCGTCGGGGCGGTCCATGCGTCTAAGGTGATCAGCATGCTGTTTGGCAAGTCTGACCCGGTCGAGATAAACAGGTAGGGCTGACGCATGGAGTTCTTCGCTAAAAATCCCAAGCTTTCGCAATTTTTCGGGCTTCTGGCGGTGTTTTTTGCCCTTTATTTTAGTATTTCGCCTTCTGAGACAAATATACTCTGGAGACTGCCCTCACTGTTTGCCGGCTTCCCAGCGGCGATCAATGTCTTTGTCGAGTATCTGATGTACGATTGGATGCCGATTGAAATCTACGATCCGGAACTTGAGGATTATGAAGAATCTGCGCTGATCAAAGAAGTGACTAGGGGGTTCTCGCGCGGGGTTCTTTTTTGCATTGAGCTCATTCGTGATATCTTGCTCGGCGGTGTGAAAACCATCGTCGCGTTTACCAGCTGGGACTTTGTCGGTGAAAATGACTGGGCGATTTGGCCCGCTTTGCCATGGACCTTCGTTTCGGGTGGCGCAATGCTGCTGGGCTATGCGCTCAAAGGGCGAGGGTTGGCGCTTTTGGCGGGATCTGCGACGGGGTATATTGCCATTTTCGGCCAGTGGGAACCTGCAATGGAAACCCTTTCTTTTGTTCTTGTTGCTGCGCCGGTGTCGTGTCTTCTTGGACTGTTATTTGGGGTTCTATGCTATAAAAAACGCAGTGTTGAAGCCGCGTTGATGCCGCTTTTGAACATTGCACAGACGATGCCGCATTTCTCTTATTTGGTGCCGGTGATGGTGTTCTTTGGTGTTGGCGATCATGCGGGCGCGATTGCAACGATTATTTTTGCGACGCCGCCGATGATCCGGCTGACGCTTTTAGGGCTCAAGCGGGTGCTGCCCGAAGTTGTCGAAGCGGGAATGATGAGCGGTTGCACCACCTACCAGATCATGTTCAAAGTTCTGATCCCAACGGCCCGACGTGATATTTTGATCGGTATAAATCAGGTCATTATGCAATGTTTGGCAATGGCGGTCATCGCGTCTTTCATTGGTGCCAAAGGTCTTGGCTTCAATCTTCTGCTATCGCTCAATCAACTGCGGATCGGTCAAGCTTTGGAACTGGGGATATGTATCGTTCTGATCGCGGTGGTTTTAGACAAATTGTCTTTGGCATGGGCCAATAAACAAACAGACTATTTTGCAGACCGCAGTTTTTTACAACGGCATAAATATGGCCTTGCGCTGTTTGCGCTGTTTGTGGTCAGCATTGTTTTTTCGGGTGCTGGACGCGTCCTGTTTGGTGATGGGATAAACTATTTTCACCTCATTCCGCACAATAAGGGTATTACAACAGAATTCTTTTGGCAGGCTGGCGTCGATTGGATGGTTGATAATTGGTATCAGGGTTTGCAAGGGTTTAACACGGCGCTGATCAGGGACGTTCTGATGCCGATGAAATATGCTTATTTGGGGATGCCTGTAATCGCAACCTTTGTACTGGTGATGGGGCTTGGTTTTATTATTGGTGGTGCGAGATCTGCGCTAACGGTTGGTGGTTTTGTGCTGTTCATCGCTTTGACTGAATGGTGGGACCGCGCCTTGATCACTGCTTACATGACGTCTTTTGCGGTGATCGTTTCAGTGATTCTCGGGATCACAGTCGGGACGCTCTGCGCGCAAAATAATTTGACGAGTAAGGCGATCTTATTGGTCTGCGATACCTTTCAAACGTTTCCGTCTTTCATTTATTTAATTCCGGTGATTATGCTGTTTGGGGTCACGGACGGCTGTAAGTACTTGTCGCCTGCGCCGCTTTATCACGCCGCACCACTTCGCTTTTGTATGAACGTGCAACGGGTGGGCGGAACGGTGGTGGTCATGGAACGATTCGATCCCGAACATGCATTGCAGACGATCGAGCAGCATCAGGTCACCACCAGCCAGTGGGTGCCGACCATGTTCGTGCGCATGCTCAAGCTCGATGCCGACGTCCGTGCCAAGTACGACGTCTCATCGTTGGGCGTGGCAGTCCACGCGGCAGCTCCGTGCCCGGTCGAGGTCAAGCACAAGATGATCGACTGGTGGGGTCCAGTGCTCCACGAGTACTACGCCGGTACCGAGGGCAACGGGTTCGTCTACTGCGACGCGGTGCAGTGGCTCGCCCACCCCGGCACCGTCGGTCGCGCACTGTCCGGGATCATCCACATCCTCGACGACGAGGGCACCGAGTTGCCCG
>UPTG01000667.1_pt1 | contig 27452 bp, 22 predicted proteins | sample 2160121 | NCBI WGS metagenome assembly UPTG01 (sample SAMN06266255, study PRJEB28933) | marine metagenome | isolation source: Columbia River Estuary | place: USA:Columbia River Estuary, USA | collected 2014-07-27
TGGGAAAAAAAGTAAAAGATGTTATGGATTCTGGTGCACTGGTATCCGATGAACTAATTATTGCCTTGGTTGAAGATCGTATTCAGCAAGCGGACTGCGTTAATGGCTTTTTGCTCGATGGTTTCCCGCGCACTATTCCTCAGGCGCAGGCATTGAAAGATGCCGGTGTACCTATCGATTTTGTGGTTGAAATTTCGGTTGATGATGACCAAATCGTATCGCGCTTAAGTGGACGTCGTGTTCATGAGGGCAGTGGTCGCGTTTATCATGTTGAGCACAATCCACCGCAAACAGCTGGTAAAGACGATGTGACTGGCGATGCGCTTATTCAGCGTGAAGATGATCGTGAAGAAACTATTCGCAACCGTCTTGAGGTTTATCACAACCAGACTGAACCGCTAGTGGCTTTCTATACTGAGCTTGCTGATTCCGCCGACCAAACGCCGGCTTTCAAATCAGTTAATGGCCTAGGTAAGTTGGATGAGGTTCAGGCGCGTATTGTGACTGCGCTGAGCTAATCACCTCTTATTAAATCTGTTATGCGATTAAACCCTGGGTTAGGTATACTCAGGGTTTAATTTTAATTGGGTTTTTAAACAGGCTAACTATGACCACAATTCTGGCGGTTGATACATCTACTGAAGCCTGTTCTGTTGCGCTTCAAATTGGCAGTGAATGCATTGCCAAATATTCAGATGAGCCGCGATCCCATTCCCGTCTATTAATGCCCATGGTGCAACAGGTTTTAGCTGAGGCTGATATTAAAGTTAATCAATTAGATGCCATAGGTGTCAGCATAGGCCCCGGCTCGTTTACTGGTTTACGCATTGGTTTTGCTGCAGTGCAGGGCATGGCCTATGGCGCAGATATCCCTGTAGTGCCTGTATCTACCCTAGAATTAATGGTAGCAACCTATGCGCGTCAAGAAAGTGCGCAAGCTGGAGAAATAGTCGCATTATTGGATGCGCGAATGTCAGAGTTTAATTTGGGCAGATACAGGCTAGATGATAGTCGTCAGATTGTGGCGCTAGAAGCCGATCGATTGGTGTCCTCAGCGCAAGCCATCGAACTGATAGCGGCCAATCAAAGGGTTTCAGTGATTGGTGATGCAGGGGGACTGTTTGAATCGGCACCTGAACTAAAGAGTCAATTTACGCCAATTTACCCAAATGCTATTGATATTTTACCTATAGCGCAGACAGAATATTCAGCGCAAAGGGCAGTGGCTATCGAGACAGTAGACCTAGTGTATTTGCGCGGCACTGAAGCTTGGCAAAAACGAAAACGTCTAAGAACCACAGCGGAAGAGGTTAATTAATGGATATTATTCAAGCATTTTGGCTGGCTGTGGTTCAGGGTTTAACCGAATTTTTACCTATTTCTAGCTCTGCTCATCTCATTTTACCCTCGGCTATTTTAGGCTGGCAGGATCAGGGTTTAGCCTTTGATGTAGCGGTGCATGTGGGCTCATTAATTGCTGTTTTAGCCTACTTCAAAAACGACGTAATAAAGCTTATTCAATCATGGGTCGGCGCAACCTTTTTAGGGCGTGACAGTAACGCTGAAAGCCAGATGGCCTGGTTTATTATTATGGCCACCGTGCCCGCGGCACTGGTAGGGCTGTTAGCCGGTGGTTTTATTGAGTTGCATCTGCGTTCCATTGCCGTGATTGCCACCACCACTATAGTTTTTGGCTTGTTATTAGGATGGGTTGATTGGCGGGTTCGTGGGGCTAAAACTCTACAACATTTAACCTGGAAATCAGCGCTTATTATTGGTTTAGCACAGGCTTTGGCCTTAATCCCTGGGACTTCAAGATCCGGTATTACTATTACTGCCGCACTAGCCTTGGGTTTTGATCGTAATTCTGCGGCGAGATTCTCTTTTTTACTGGCTATACCTATTATTTGTTTAAGTGGTGGCTATCAAACCTTACAGCTAATGGCAGAGTCGTCAGTGCCTTGGTTTGAAATAGCCTTTGGCACAGTGGTATCTGGGATTACTGCCTATTTATGCATCCATTACTTTCTGCGCCTAGTAGATAAAATAGGTATGTTGCCCTTTGTTATTTATCGGCTAGTTTTGGGTGTTGTTTTAATCCTCATATACAATGGCCTGATCTAAGTCAGATAAAAAAATCTATTGATAGGAATCATTATGGATCAATCAGAAAACCAATTTAACCAACAGCTCTGTGCCTTTTTAGACGCATCGCCAACCCCATTTCATGCGGTATCCTCAATGGTTGGCCTATTATCTGAAGCAGGGTTTACGGAGTTATCTGATGATCAATCATGGTCGCTTAAAAAGGGCGGTAAATACTATGTGGTGCGCAATGGCTCATCCATAGTCGCCTTTGTTAATGGCTCTGAAGCTGTTTCTAAAGCTGGTGTCAGAATAGTGGGTGCTCATACGGATAGCCCATGCCCCATGTTAAAGCCTCAGCCAGAGATGCAAAAGGGTGGCTTTTCTCAGTTGGGGGTGGAGATCTATGGTGGAGCGCTGTTAAACCCTTGGTTTGATCGCGATTTGTCCATTGCTGGTCGCGTAGTCTACAAAGACGCTAATCAAGAGCTAAAGCAGACCTTAGTTAATTTCAAAGAACCCGTGGCAACCATCCCCAGTTTGGCCATTCATTTAGATCGCAAAGCTAATCAGGACCGCACCATTAATCCGCAAACGGATATTCCGCCCATACTTAAGCTTAATTTAGGCAATCAAAAATCCCAAAGTTTTAGAGATATTCTGCAACAGCAATTTTTAACGGCAAAAGATCAGGTACTAGATTTTGAGCTTTGCCTTTTCGATACCCAACCCGCCGCTATGATCGGTTTAGAAAAAGAGTTTTTGGCCTCTGGACGATTGGATAACCTATTAAGCTGTTTTGTGGCTACTCAGGCGCTAATCAAAGCTGATGGTACGCAAACCTGCATTATGGCCTGCAATGACCATGAAGAGGTGGGCAGTGTCTCTGCGGTAGGAGCTGACGGGCCATTTCTGGAGTCAGTTATAGAACGAATAGCTGCTAATGAATCCAGCGAACTAGATGTCAGTGCGGTTATGGATAAGTCGCTATTAATCTCTTGCGATAATGCCCATGCTGTACACCCTAATTATATGGATAAGCATGATGCTGGCCACCTGCCCAGTATTAATGGCGGCCCAGTAATTAAAACTAATGTTAAACAGCGTTATGCCACCAATAGCGTCACATCAAGCCGTTTTAAACAGCTTTGTGAGCAGGCCAATGTACCCGTGCAACAGTTTGTATCCCGCGCTGATATGGGCTGTGGCAGTACCATAGGGCCTATTGCCTCCTCGCGTTTAGGTGTAGCCACCATCGATGTGGGTATTCCCCAATTAGCGATGCATTCTTGCCGTGAACTCACGGGATCTAAGGATTCTTTACGATTAGCGTTGGTGTTAGGTGCGTTTTTTGATAATACCGACCCCATGGGTTGTGACTGGGTATGAGCTATATTACGTTTAAATCGCAAACTTTTGAGAGCAATTAGTCTTTATTGTTCAATTGATGATTTTCAAATAACTTTGCCTCTTTAATGAATGCATAATATGCATTTATTACAGCTAGGATGAGCCCACGTTTTCCAGAAAATATTTTTCGTTGAAAGAAATATTCTTTGATAAAAGCCAGAGGAAAAATAGTAAAAAGTTTAATATTAGAAAACTTCTTCCCTTTGGTAAATTTTTCACTGGCCTTAAGGCTTGAATAGTTGTTGTTTTTCATTGTTAAAGTTTCAATTGTGCCATACCCAAAATGGTCAAAAGTCTCATTGATAAAAATTTCCGTTCCATCTACGGTGGCACTTTCATGAACTAAGCGAGAAGCATCGAAAAAAGATTTTGACTTCTTATAGAGCCTTAGATGATTGGATTTTTTACTCCAACATGACAGTGGCTTATCGATAAAAATATCATTGCGCCAAAAACGCACGCTGTCAGCTTTGTCTTGCCCTATTATTTCTTTGAAAGCGTTGATTAAGCTTGGATTTACCTGTTCATCCCCGTCAAGGTTCAGAACCCATTCGTTGGAGCATAGCGACATGGCATATTGTTTTTGTTTCGCATAACCTTGCCATGAATGAGTATAGATTTTAGCGCCATAGCGCTTAGCTATGTCTAGCGTGCTATCAGTACTGCCTGAATCAACCAGAATCACTTCATCGAAAAGAGAAACACTCTTAAGTGTTTTTTCAATATGTTCCTCTTCATTTTTGGTGATAATAAAAACGCTTACAGGAAGTTTCATGGGCAAAAGTATATTTGTTGTTGAGTTAAATTATCTTAACACCAAAAAATGAAGAATTATTTAAAAAATTAGTTAATCACAATGGTGGTGTGGGTTCGAATTTTACCATAGTACTTGAGTAACTGAGCAGAACCCTTATCATAGCCTGCTATATTCACCCAGAAGATTTTTTATGAGTCAGAAAAGAGTTTTAACCGGCATTACTACCTCTGGAACCCCGCATTTGGGTAACTACGTGGGTGCTATTCGACCTGCGATTGCTGCCAGTCAGGATAGCAGTATCGAATCGTTTTTCTTTTTAGCGGATTACCATGCATTAATAAAATGTCAGGATCCTGAGGCGGTGCATCAGTCTACTCTTGAGATTGCCGCTGCATGGTTGGCGTTGGGCTTAGACCCTGAGCAGGTGGTGTTTTATCGCCAGTCGGATATTCCTGAAATCCCAGAACTGACTTGGTTTCTTACCTGTATGACGGCTAAGGGCTTGATGAATCGCTCCCATGCCTACAAAGCTGCGGTACAGGCGAATCAGGAAGCGGGTGAGGACGATGATTTAGCCATTACTATGGGGTTGTTTAGTTATCCAACATTGATGGCGGCAGATATTCTTATGTTTAATGCCAGTGATATTCCTGTGGGTCGCGATCAGATTCAGCATGTGGAAATGGCTCGTGATATAGCTCAGCGATTTAATCACCATTATGGCGAACATTTTGTGTTGCCTACGGCTAAGGTGGACGACAATGTTGCGGTGTTGCAGGGGCTTGATGGTCGCAAGATGAGCAAGAGCTACAACAATACCATTCCGCTATTTTTAACCGAGAAAAAGCTTAAGAAACATATCAACAAGATTAAGACTAATCTGCTTGAGCCGGGTGAACCTAAGGACCCTGACGATTCGGCGGTATTTCAGTTATGGCGTGCTTTTGCCACTGAGCAACAGACGGCAGATATGCGCCAACAGTTTGCACAGGGTATTGCATGGGGTGAGGCTAAAAAGCAGTTATTTGAATTAATTAATGGCCAGTTAGCCGAGCCACGTGAGCGTTATAATCAGCTTATAGAAAGCCCCGCTGAAGTAGAAAAAATACTGCAGAAGGGCGGCGAAAGGGCTCGTCAACATAGTGCGGCATTAATCGCTAAGGTTCGCAAATCCGTGGGTATTCGCCCTTTGGGTTAAGGCTGTAATTTAATGGATTAAATATGCTCTGCTGTAGTGAGATATTATCCATTTGCTTGTATAATGCGTAACTAGTTAGCAATTTGTAATAACTTCCACGCTTAATTTTTAACGGAGACTTCAATGAGTCAGCTCAGAGTTTTTGGACTTGTAATTTTCACGCTTATTACTGTGGTTGCCTGTGGCGGCCAAAATGGCTCTGCAGAGCTTACAGACAATCAAAAGAATCTTGTTGCCGAGCGTCTTGCGCCCCATGGCTCTGTAGTTATGGCGGGTCAGGCCGTAGTTTCAGCAGTGGCCTCTGTTGTGGGTCGTACCGGTGAATCTATCTACGCTAGTAACTGCCAAGCTTGTCATAATTATGGCGTAGCTGGTGCACCTAAAACAGGTGATGTGGCGGCATGGGCTGATCGTCTGACTAAGGGTATCGAAACGGTTTATGCCAATGCGATTAATGGTATTGGTGGCATGCCGGCTAAGGGTACTTGCATGGATTGTAGTGATGATGAAATTATCGCAACCATTGATTACATGCTTGAAAATAGTCAGTAGTTTATTACTGGCTATAAAAAAACCCGCTTTTTAAGCGGGTTTTTTATTGTCTTGGAATAAGTGGTTAGTGAACCGAGGGTGTAGACTCGTTAAAGATGTCATTGGTATCGGATTGATCAAAGTGATAAAGCTGGCCGCAAAATTCACAGATCACTTCAATAGAATCCTGTTCTTCAAATATTTTATTCACTTCATCAACCCCAAGAGAGGAGAGCATTTTTGCGGTTCGTGCTTTTGAGCAACTACAGAAAAACTGCAGATCTTCCGGGTCAAATAAACGCACCTGCTGTTCGTGAAACAGTCGGTAAAGTTGCTCTTCATGCTCAAGCTCAAGCTGCTCTTCAGCTTTTAGGCTCTCAAGTAAAAGACTGAGGTGTTGCCAGTCATCAGTGGCTTTTTCATCTTCGCTACTATGGGGCATTTGCTGGATTAACATACCTGCGGCGGTGGTTTGGTCGGCGGCAAGTTTAATTTTAGTGCTTAACTGCTCTGACTGAACAAAGTAATACTCTAGGCATTCGCTGAGGCTGTCTTTATCGATGGGCACAATCCCCTGATAGCGCTCTCGACCTTCAGGCTCAATGGTGATTGCCAGTGTGGCCGAGCCCAGCAAGCTAGCAAAATTTTGTTCCTCTCCTAGGTTTTGATAATCACCTCTAACAATGCCTCTCAACTGAGTATTATTGCTACACTCGGCCATGATAGAGCTAATAGCCCCCTTACCAATGGCCTGTATGCTAACAATGCCATCGAACTTAAGACTGGCGCTTAGCAGGCTTGCAGCAGCGAGAAATTCACCCAATAGGGCATTCACCACGGGAGGGTAGTCCTTACGCTGTTGGATAGCTTGATAGCTTGCACTTAGGGTTGTGATCTCACCACGAATATGGGTGTCGTCAAAGAGAAAGCGTTGTCTGGTGTCTAGTGATTTCATGGCGCGCATTCTACAAAATTATGCAACAGAATGCATATTAGATTGCAGCTAAGAGGTATTTATTTTTAACCGCGAATAAAGCGATGGATTTGCCGGCGTTGTTTCTTATTGGGTTTTTCGTGTTGCGGCATGGATTGGTTTAACGCTTTGCGCTCTGCCTGTTGCTTATCTCTGGTGGCGATACTCTCATCGGTTTCACGATAAAGTTTTTGCGCGTCAGGAGCACCTCGGCGTTGATCAGAAAGAGCCACGACCTCAAGTATTTTTTCGTCATAACCCTGACGTACTGTTAAGGTTTCACCTACATCAAGCATTCGGCTGGGCTTTGGCTTCTGTCCATTGATATGAACCTTGCCATTTTCGATGGCATTTTTAGCTAGCGCTCGAGTTTTGAAGAACCGCGCTGCCCACAACCATTTGTCGATTCGTACCTTATCCATGGGTCTGTTTACCTAATACACTCATAAAGTCGTCAATCATTGGGAATTGGCTAATATCTTCGCGCGGCTGGCTACTTATAGGTTGCTTAATACTAAGCAGATGCTTGATGCCATATTGATGGGCTGCGTTTAGTACAGGCTCAGAATCATCAATAAATAATGTGGTGTTGGGGTCAAAATCGAGGCTGTTTTGTAACTGGTGCCAAAACTCTGGATCTTCCTTTGCCGCTCGGTAGTCATGGGAGGAAATAACTTGATCCAATAATGGCTCAATAGCACAGTGAGCAAATTTTAATTTAATACTGGGCCGGTCTGAATTTGTGATCAAAACTCGATTTTTTTGCTTTTTACCTAGGCACTCTAGAAATTCTATAACCTGTGGTCTTTCTTGAATAAGATGTTTTACTTCGGCCTGAGCCTGAATAATATTTAAACCAAATTGCCTAGACCAGTAATCAGTGCAGTACCATTCAAGTTGCCCCTGTTTTTCTGCCAAACGATTAGCAATATAAAGGGTTGTTTGTTCAATATTGCCACTCTGGATTTGGTTATACTTTTCGGGGAGATGCTGGGTCCAAAAATAATAATCAAAATGAAGATCAAGCAATGTGCCATCCATATCGAGAAGGACTGTTTTGATAGAATCCCACTCTAGATTGATATTTTGAAGGCTCAAAATAGATCCTCTGGCAGGGGTTCTTCATTAGCTGTGGGGGATGTTCCCTTAGAAGTTAGCTCGGGCACATTTTCAGTTCTAAAAAATTCGTACATCCCTTTTTGATTAGGTGCAATACGCTTACCTGTCTTAGGGTCTATTTTAATGCTGACAATGCCTGTGGGCTGAGGAAGATTACCCGAGGGTTTTTTGTCCAGTGCCACAGACATAAAATCTATCCATATTGGCAGTGCCGCAGAGCCACCGTACTCATTGCGTCCCAACTGCGAGTAATCATCAAAGCCAACCCAAGTAGTTGCCACTAAATGGGGTGAGTAGCCTGAAAACCATGCATCTCTGGGGCCGTTTGTCGTTCCCGTTTTGCCACCTATGTCATCGCGTTTGAGGGATTTGGCTTTTCTACCAGTTCCTTTTTTAATAACATCCTTGAGCATGGAATCAATGAGAAAAGCTGTGGGTGCATCTATGGCGCGATCAGCGGGCTCTAGGGCTAGTGGTTCAGTATTCCTAAGGGTTTGGCGTATTAACTGATAATGATCTTTATCAGCATCTGGAATAGATTCTAAGGTTAATGTATCGATTAGTTCTTCAAGTTCCTGATCGATTTTATCTGCTGAAAGTGGAGCTTTCTTATTTGTGATTTGATCGCAGGGGTTACAGGCATTTTTTGGCGCCGCTTCAAAGATAATGTTGCCGTCACGATCAATAATTTTATCCAGAATATAGGGCTCTACCAGATAACCCCCGTTGGCAAATGTGGTGTAGCCACGGGCAATAGTCATAGGGGTTAAGGCATGGCTTCCCAATGCTATAGATAGGTCTGATGGCATATCGGCAGTTTCAAAGCCAAAGGCTTGTAAGCCTTGTAGCGTTCGGTCGATACCCATACGTCTTAGTAGCCTAATAGATACTAGGTTGCGCGACCGATACAGTGCCTCACGAATTCTGGTGGGGCCGTAAAATTTGCCGCCATCATTTTCAGGTCGCCAAAAGTCTTCTAGCTTGCTGTCATCAAATACTACGGGCGCATCATTAATTGTAGAAGCGGGCGTAAAGCCATTTTGTAGGGCCAGGGTATAGATAAACGGCTTAAAGTTTGAACCTGGTTGTCGCGCTGCCTGAGTAACTCTATTAAAACGACTATGCAGGAAGTCGAAACCACCAACCAGAGCCTTAATACCGCCATTCTTTGGAGAAACTGCGACCATTGCAGCCTGTGCCTTAGGAAGCTGAGCAAGCTGAACAAACCCGTTCCGTTTTTGGATACGAATTAAATCACCCACTTGGAAAATATCATGGGCAGATTTTATGGGCTGAGAGCGAACACTAGCCGTTTTAAAAAGACGCAAACCTTCTAAACCATTAGCCCAGTTTAAAGGGTGAATTTGCCCTTGCTTGTCAGTGATTTGTAGATGATCATCTGCTACAAAGCTGACTATTGCCGGTTCTAAATCGCCATAGGTATTTGTTTCATCCAAGATTTCTGGCCAGAGATCAATGGCTAATGCGGTTTGTTCAACACCGCGATAACCATGACGTAGATCATAGGCAATTAAGCCCGATTGGACCGATGAGGTAGCCTTGGCTTGCAGTTTGGTATCTATGGTAGTGATGGCCGTGTAGCCTTCGGTATAGGCTTTGAGGCCGTATTTTTCAATCACCTGTTGGCGAACCATTTCTGCGGCATAGGCGGCGTCAATTTTAGCAATTGAGCCATGGTACCTAGCTCGATCGCTTTCAATGACTGCGGCCTGGTATTCGGATTGAGTGATTTTTTCGAGATTGAGCATGCGGCGCAGAATCCAATTTCTTCTTTGCAACGCCCGCTCTGGTCTGGCAATCGGATTGTATTTAGAAGGCGCTTTGGGCAGTCCGGCAATCATTGCCATCTCAGCCAACGACAGTTGCTCTAGAGTTTTACCATAGTAAACCTGTGCCGCAGCACCCACACCATAGGCACGGTTGCCCATGTAAATTTTGTTGGCATACAGTGACAGTATTTCTTGTTTTGTCAGTTCGTCTTCAATCTTAAATGCCAATAAAATTTCATTAAACTTACGCGTGAACTCTTTACGCTTACTAAGGAAGAAGTTTCGCGCTACCTGCATGGTAATGGTGCTGCCACCACTTCTAATCGAACCGGTGGTTATCAACTCGACAGCCGCTCGAGCCAGTCCTGAAACTACAATGCCACCATGTTTGAAAAAGCGATCATCCTCTGCCGCTAAAAACGCATCAACCATAGCCGGTGGTATTTGGTTAAAGTTTACCGGCGTTCGTTTTTTTTCACCGAATTCGGCGATGATTTGTAAGTCTTCAGAGTAAACTTTTAGCGGAATCTGCAATTCAACCCGTTTGAGTTCGTCTACCGAGGGTAACTTAGGGCTGAGATATAAAAACAGGCATGAGGCGACAATAAAAAACCCCCCCATACCGAGTGCGGTAAGGGTAAGCGCAACTTTAATGAACTTTTTATATTTTTTAAGCAAGGTCTGCGAGCGCCAAGGTTTCATCCAGTGTATTATAGAGCCTTGAGTGGCTGTTTTGTATTATTAGTTTGCGTATTTTCAATAACCTAGTTGACCCTTTTAAATATGAGCCCCAAATAAGACGGGATCATTATTAATACTAGTTTACAAAACACGCATTTAACAGATAGCCGATACAGCATAATGATTAAAACAGAATTAGATTATCAATGAGCGAACAACATATATTTTTAGTAGGCCCAATGGGTGTAGGTAAAACATCAGTGGGTCGGCAACTAGCTGGCTTACTGCATCGTCCCTTTGTCGATGTAGATGCAGAAATTGAGTCTCGATGCGGGGCGGATATCCAGTGGATATTCGATATGGAAGGTGAGGCAGGCTTTCGCAAAAGAGAAACTAAGGTTCTCAGTGATATTGTTACCAGCAGTGCCAGTTCGGTTATAGCTACGGGTGGCGGTGTTGTGATGACTAAAGAAAATCGTAAGATTTTGCAGTCTAGTGGGCAGGTTATCTACCTTTCGGTCTCTAAAGAGCAGCTCTATGAGCGTATGCGAAGAGATAAATCGAGACCGCTCTTGCAGGTTGAAAATCGCGAGAAGGTGATTGATGATTTGATCGAGCTCCGTGACCCCCTGTACCGCGAAATTGCAGATGTAGTGTTCGCGGCTGAAGCTGGCTCGGCCCATCGCGTAGCTAAAGTGTTACTCGATGAGCTCTCAAAGCATTGAAAATTTTAACTACCAACGCATAATAGTTGGTCTAAATTCTATAGAGTTTTTATTCCTATGACTGAAATATCAAGTACCTCAATAGTGCCAAAAATCAATGTGGATTTAGGCGACCGTAGCTATCCGATTTTTATTGGATCAGGTCAGCTTGCGGCGGTGGGTATTTCCCGATTCATTCAGGGGAATAAAGTCCTGATTGTGACCAACACAACAGTGGCTGCGCTTTATTTGTCAAAACTGAAAGATCAGCTTTCTGATAAACAGGTCGATAGCATTATTCTAGAGGACGGCGAACAGTTTAAAAATTTAGAGACCCTAAATAGTATTTTTTCGCAACTTTTAGAAAAGAAGCATGATCGAAAAACCACATTAATAGCGCTTGGCGGAGGTGTTGTGGGAGATATTACCGGTTTTGCTGCTGCCTGTTATCAACGTGGTGTTCCGTTTATTCAAATTCCCACGACTCTATTGTCGCAGGTGGATTCTTCGGTTGGTGGAAAGACAGCGGTTAATCACCCCATGGGTAAAAATATGATTGGCGCATTTTATCAGCCTCAGGCAGTGGTTATTGATACCGATAGCCTGACTACCTTGCCAAAGAGAGAGTTCAGTGCAGGCATGGCTGAAGTTATTAAATATGGTTTGATATCTGATGCTGAATTTTTTACTTGGCTAGAAGACAATTCGGATGCTCTTATGCAGGGTGATCAGGAAGCGCTGACCTATGCGATTGAGCGATCTTGCTTAAACAAGGCAAAGGTAGTGAGTGCTGATGAAACCGAGCAGGGTATGCGTGCGATTCTTAATTTAGGGCATACCTTTGGCCATGCAATGGAAACCTTCCAGAATTACTCGGGCTGGTTGCACGGTGAAGCGGTTGCCGCTGGAATGGTCATGGCATGTGAGTTATCAATGTTACGTGGCGCCTTAACCAAGAGCGAGTTTGATAGGGCAAAACAGTTGATTCAGCGCTGGGATTTACCTATTGCACCTCCTGCAGAAATGCGGGTTGATGATTTTGAGCAGCTTATGTATCGCGATAAGAAAGTTTTAGATGGTCAGTTACGGCTGGTTTTATTGCGATCTTTAGGGGATGCCGAAGTCACGGCTGACTTCACTTTAAGTAGCTTAAATTCTGTGCTTTCTAGTAGCTGTTCAGCATCATAATTTGCTATAATTTCACAAGTTTTTACTTCTACGTAAACTATCCTATTTCTTGAATGCGTATAAGTGTTTGTCGAAAGTGTGTCTCAAGTGTAAAATGTGCGCCTTTTTCGCCCAGAAGTGTTAAATGCTGGGCTACTAATCCACCTGTAAACTTTTCAGAGTTCAAATATGACTCAGAGCTTATGTCGGCTTGATGATTTCAAAGATAATTGCGGTTTTGGACTAATTGCTCATACCAAGGGCAAAGCAAACCACAAGTTATTACAAAATGCTATTACAGCACTAACCTGTATGACCCACCGTGGCGGTGTTGCCGCTGATGGTAAAACCGGTGACGGCTGTGGTCTTTTATTGCAGAAGCCCGATGGCTTTTTGCGCGCAAAGGTTAAGCAAGACTCGGGTAAAGAGTTGCCTGAGCGCTATGCAGTGGGCGCTATTATGCTCAATAGCGATGATGCCAAGCGCAACCATTCTAAAGCTATTATCAAGCAGGAAATGGCCGCACAGGGCCTTGAGGTCATTGCATGGCGGCTGGTACCTACGGATGATAGCTGTCTGGGTCCCATTGCAATCGAATCCCTGCCGGCTTTTGAACAGGTTTTCATTGCCCCCGGTAAAATTACCGATCAAAAGATATTTGCCGCAAGACTTTACATGGCGCGTCGAAAAGCTGAGATTCAACTAGCACAGGATGATACTTTCCATATTGCTAGCTTGGGCATCGACGTTCTAAGTTATAAAGGCCTTATGATGCCAGTGGATTTGCCAAAATTTTACACTGACTTGGCTGACCCATCACTTGAGACAGCGATCTGTGTATTCCACCAGCGTTTCTCTACTAATACCATGCCGAAATGGCCCTTAGCACAGCCGTTCAGAATGCTTGCTCACAATGGTGAGATTAATACTATTGTTGGAAACAGAAACTGGTCTGTTGCAAGAACCTCAAAATATAAAACTGATCTATTACCTGATCTTAAAGAAGCAGCACCCTTGGTCAATCGCACGGGTTCTGACTCATCAAGTTTAGATAACATGCTTGAGATGTTGGTGACAGGTGGTATGGATCTGCATCTTGCTGTACGAGCATTGGTTCCACCGGCTTGGCAAAATGTTGAAGATATTGATCCTGATTTACGTGCACTTTATGACTATCTTTCTATGCACCAAGAGCCTTGGGATGGCCCAGCTGGCTTGGTAATTACCGATGGTCGATATGCAGTTTGTACACTGGATAGAAATGGTTTGCGTCCATCACGTTGGGTGATGACCGATGATGATGTAATCACTGTAGCCTCAGAAGTGGGTGTCTATGATTACGCCCCCGAATCAGTAGTAGCTAAGGGTCGTCTAGGGCCTGGTGATATTCTTTCGATTGATACCGAAAAAGGTGAAATTAAGTTCCGTGATGAAGTTGAAACTGAACTTGCCGCACGCAACCCCTACAAACAATGGCTGAAAGATGGTCATTTTTCAATTGCTTCTACCTTTGACATGGACAGCATTGATCTTGAGGGTACTCTAAGTCGCGAACAGATTCGCACTTACATGAAAATGTTCCAAGTTTCTTTCGAAGAGAGAGATCAGGTTCTGCGTCCATTAGCTGAAGGTGGTCAAGAAGCGACTGGCTCCATGGGTGATGATACGCCAATGGCAGTCCTTTCTGCTAAGCACCGTAATCTATTCGATTATTTCAGACAGCAATTTGCTCAGGTGACTAATCCGCCTATTGATCCACTGAGAGAGTCTATCGTTATGTCTCTGGGTGTTGAATTGGGCCGTGAAGGCAGTATTTTTGAAGAAAAATCTGATTTGGCCTGTCGAATTGGCCTTTCAAGCCCGGTTCTTTCACCGCGTAAATATTACGCATTAAAAGCCAACAAGTTTGATGAATTCCCGGTTCAAAAATTTGATCTTAACTATGATCCTGCGACAGAGAATTTGTCAGATGCGGTAGTGCGCATCTGTTCAGAAGTTGAGCATGCCGTTAAGTCGGGTGTATCTGTTTGTATTCTCTCAGATCATAGTATCGTTGAGCCCAAATTACCCATACACATCCTGCTTGCTGTGGGTGCTGTACACAACCACCTAACCGTCAAAGGTTTGCGTTGTGATGCCAACATTGTAGCCAGTACTGGTTATGCAAGAGATTCCCATCAGGTGGCTACGCTCATCGGTTGCGGTGCTTCTTTGGTCTATCCATACCTCAGCTATCATGTGTTATGTGACCTTATTAGTAGTGGTGAAATCACTGTTGACGTGGACACTGCGTTTAGACAGTACCGCAAAGGGATTAACAAAGGCTTATTAAAAATCTTATCGAAGATGGGTATTTCTACTATCGCATCTTATCGAGGCGCACTTCTTTTCGAAGCGGTGGGTTTGAGTGAAGAAATTATTGATCTTTGTTTCCCGGGGCTGACTAGCCGTATTCAGGGTGCAAAATTTGCCGATATTCAGCAAGATCAACTTGAACTGAGTAAGCTAGCGTGGAAATTACGCAAGCCTATTAATCAGGGTGGTCTGCTCAAATACGTGCATGGTGAGGAATACCATGCTTACAACCCAGATGTAGTACAAACCATGCATAAGGCAGTTCAGAACAGCGACTTTGATGCATGGTTGAGTTACGCTGAGTTAGTCAATAAGAGGCCAACAGCGTCACTGCGTGACCTTCTCGGTCTAAAGTCTGGCGTTAAGGCGATTGATATTTCAGAAGTTGAGCCAGTCTCTAATATTGTTAAGCGATTTGATTCAGCGGGTATGTCTCTGGGTGCACTTTCACCTGAGGCTCACGAATCACTAGCTGAAGCCATGAATGGTTTGGGTGGGCGTTCAAACTCCGGTGAGGGAGGTGAAGATCCGTCTCGCTATGGCACGATTAAATCATCAAAAATTAAGCAGGTTGCTTCGGGTCGCTTTGGTGTAACTCCAGCCTACCTAAGAAGTGCCGAAGTTATTCAGATTAAAGTAGCACAGGGTGCTAAACCAGGTGAGGGTGGTCAACTTCCCGGTGGTAAGGTCAACGATCTCATTGCTCGTTTACGTTACTCAGTGCCCGGTGTAACGCTAATTTCACCGCCTCCCCATCATGATATTTATTCGATTGAAGATTTAGCTCAGCTAATCTTTGATCTGAAGCAGGTTAATCCAGATGCGTTAGTATCGGTTAAGCTAGTATCACGTCCCGGTGTGGGTACGATTGCAGCTGGTGTTGCTAAGGCCTATGCCGACCTTATTACTATTTCTGGTTATGATGGTGGTACGGCGGCAAGTCCAGTGAGTTCTATTCGTTATGCCGGTTCTCCATGGGAGCTTGGTTTAACAGAAACTCATCAAACACTGCGTGCCAATGATCTACGTAATAAGGTGCGCGTGCAGGCGGACGGTGGTTTGAAAACCGGTTTAGACGTTGTTAAAGCGGCTATTTTGGGTGCTGAAAGCTTTGGTTTTGGTACAGGGCCAATGGTTGCATTGGGTTGTAAGTATCTGCGAATCTGTCACCTTAACAACTGTGCAACTGGTGTTGCTACCCAGAATGATCGTTTGCGAAATGACCATTATCGCGGAACAGTTGCGATGGCTACCAACTTCTTTAAGTTTATGGCCATGGAAACTCGTGAATGGATGGCCTCTGTGGGTGTTCGTTCACTAGAAGAGCTTATTGGGCGAGTGGATTTACTCGAAACATTGCCCGGTACAACCACCAAGCAACAAAATCTTGATCTGGCGCCACTCATTGAAGATCGTCCAGAAATCAGTCATAAGCCACAGTTCTGTCAAGAAGCTCAGAATGATCCTTTTGATAAGGGCCTTTTAGCTGAGCAGATGGTGAAGGATATGCTACCTGCTATTGAGTCAAAAAGCGGCGGTAGTTTTGAGTACAATATAGGCAACTGCGATCGCTCTATCGGTGCGCGTTTGTCCGGTGAAATTGCTTCTCGATACGGTAACAGTGGAATGGCAGATACGCCTGTAGCGATTAAGCTAAAGGGTGTAGCGGGTCAATCACTGGGTGTATGGAATGCCGGTGGTCTAGACATTTACCTCGAAGGTGATGCCAATGACTACGTAGGTAAAGGTATGTCTGGTGGTAAGATTGTACTAAGCCCACCTAGCGCCAGTGGTTTCCAAGGCAATGCAACACCGATTATGGGTAATACCTGTCTTTACGGTGCTACGGGCGGCTCGCTTTATGCAGCCGGTTCTGTGGGTGAACGATTCGGTGTACGAAACTCAGGTGCCCTAGCGGTAGTTGAGGGTGCAGGCGATCACTGCTGTGAATATATGACCGGTGGTATTGTCACCGTGTTGGGTTCTACTGGGTACAACTTTGGTGCTGGAATGACCGGTGGCTTTGCCTATGTATTAGATACTGACCGCAAGTTTGTTGATCGCTATAATATGGAATTGATTGATATTCAGCGCGTTTCTACAGAAGCGCTAGAATCCCATCGTGGGTTCCTAAAATCAATGATTGAAGATCATGCCCGTGAAACAGGTAGTGTATGGTCACAGCATATTTTAGATAATTTTTCTGATTTTGCTTCGAAGTTTTGGTTAGTAAAGCCAAAAGCCTCGAGCCTGCAAAGTCTTTTGGCACAAGCCAACGCTGTTTCTAAGTAAGCAGAAAACAAGTAGAGAATAGATATATGGCACAACCAAATAATGATTTTCAATTTCTCGATATAGAACGAGTTGATCCACCTAAGCGCGATATGGAGCGCAGGGTTGGAGAGTTTGTTGAAATTTATGATCCGTTTAATCAGACAGCTGCTGAGTCACAGGCCCACCGTTGTCTGTCCTGCGGTAACCCGTACTGTGAATGGAAGTGCCCAGTTCATAACTATATCCCGGATTGGTTACAGCTAGTCTCTGAGGGTAATCTTTTAGAAGCGGCAGAATTAAGTCATCAGACCAATTCACTGCCAGAAGTCTGTGGCCGAGTATGCCCGCAAGACCGTTTGTGTGAGGGTGCCTGTACCCTAAGTGATGGTTTTGGTGCGGTAACTATTGGTTCGGTGGAAAAATATATTACTGATACTGCTCTGGCTATGGGTTGGCGCCCAGATATGTCCAAAGTGGTTTGGACCGATAAAAAAGTTGCGGTTATTGGTGCAGGGCCAGCTGGTATTGGTTGTGCAGATATCTTAGTGAGAAATGGTGTTAAAGCGGTTGTATTCGATCGTTACCCAGAGATTGGTGGCCTGCTCACTTTTGGTATCCCAGAATTTAAGCTGGAAAAAAATGTTATTACTACCCGCCGAGATGTCTTGGAAGGTATGGGCGTTGAATTTAGACTCAATACTGAAATTGGTAAAGATATTCTTATCGACCAGCTACTTGAAGAATATGATGCGGTATTTATGGGCATGGGTACTTACACCACAATGAAAGGCAACTTTCCAGGTGAAGACCTGCCAGGTGTTCATGAGGCGCTTAAATTCCTCGTGTCTAACGTCAATCGTAATCTAGGTTTTGAGAAATCAGCTGATGATTTTATCGACCTCAAAGGTAAGCGTGTTGTGGTTCTGGGTGGTGGTGACACTGCGATGGATTGTAACCGTACCTCGATTCGTCAGGGTGCAACCAGTGTCACCTGTGCCTACCGACGTGACGAAGAAAATATGCCCGGTTCGCGCAGAGAAGTTAAAAATGCTCGCGAAGAGGGTGTTGAATTTAGATTTAACCTTCAGCCCGTTGAAATCATGAGTAATGATGAGGGTACGGTTTCTGGTGTTAAGGTGGTTTCTACCCAAATGGGTGAGCCTGATGCAAACGGTAGACGTCGTGCGGAACTTATCCCAGGCAGTGAAGAAATTATCCCTACAGATGCGGTTTTGGTTGCCTTTGGCTTTAAGCCAAGTCCACCCAGCTGGCTAAATGACGTTAAGGTCGACACAGCCGATTGGGGGGGTGTTGTTGCACCCGAAGAGCAGACCTATGCTTTCCAGACCACCAACCCTAAAGTATTTGCTGGTGGTGATATGGTTCGTGGTTCAGATTTGGTGGTAACTGCAGTATTTGAGGGTCGTCAGGCTGCTGAAGGCATTCTTGATTATCTGGATGTCTAACTGCAACTTTGACTAATTGAGTATTCGATGACAGAGCTTAAAAATGATCGCTTTCTAAGAGCGTTAATGCGTCAGCCCGTAGACCGCACGCCTATCTGGATAATGCGCCAAGCTGGGCGTTATTTGCCAGAGTACAGAGCAACAAGATCTCAGGCTGGCGACTTTATGAGTCTCTGTAAAAATACCGAGTTGGCTTGCGAAGTGACCATGCAGCCGCTAGAACGTTTTGAACTTGATGCCGCTATTCTTTTCTCCGATATCCTTACTATTCCCGATGCCATGGGTCTTGGGCTGTACTTTGCTGAGGGCGAAGGTCCTAAGTTTCGCAAACCAGTACGTACAGAAAAAGATATTGAACAGCTAGAAGTTATCAATACCGCATCCGATTTAACCTATGTGACTGATGCTGTGTCCACCATTCGCCGAGAGCTTAATGGTCGAGTGCCATTAATAGGTTTCTCGGGGAGTCCCTGGACCCTAGCAACCTATATGATTGAGGGTCAAAGTAGCAGAGATTTTGCCCGTGCCAAAACTATGCTTTACACCCAACCAGAACTACTGCATCAATTGTTGGATAAGCTCGCTTTGTCAGTGATTGATTATCTTAATGCGCAAATTGCCAGTGGCGCTCAAGCGGTTCAAATATTTGACACCTGGGGTGGGGTGCTAAGTCATGCTGCTTATAGAGAGTTTTCTCTAGCCTACATGCAAAAGATTGTCGCAGGGCTTAATACTGAATCAGAGGGTCGCAAGGTCCCCGTTATTCTGTTTACTAAGGGCGGTGGTCAGTGGCTGTCTTCTATGGCGGATACGGGTTGTGACTGTCTTGGGCTGGACTGGTCCACCAATATTGGCGTGGCTCGTCAAACGGTAGGGGATAGAGTAGCCTTGCAGGGCAATATGGATCCTTCGGTATTACGTGGCAGTGACCAGTCAATCAGAGCTGAAGTGGGTACTATCCTTAATTCCTTCGGTCAGGGCCCAGGTCATGTGTTTAATTTGGGTCATGGTATTACGCCAGATATAGATCCACAAAAGGTCAAAGTACTGGTTGATGCGGTTCAGTCTCAGTCAGAGGCTAAGTAATACCTAGCGACCTAAACGCCTAACTTGAAGCGAATGATGCGCCCACCTGCACTGGGTTAAGTGCCTCAATATGACTATCCAGTGAAACTGCATCTGGTTTGAAAAGCAAAATTACCGTTGAACCAAATTTAAAACGACCTATTTCATCACCCTTGGCAAAGCTCAGGTTTTGCTCGCTATGATCCGTTTCTCTAACGGCACCAGGGCCAGGCATTTCCATGCCACCCCAAACCGTTTCAATACCAGCTACTAGCATGGCGCCTACCAAGATAACGCAGAATCGACCAAGCTTTTCTGATTCAAATTCGCATACCAGTCGCTCATTGCGGGCAAATAAATTGGGCACTGTGGCAGCTGTCTGTTGATTTACAGAAAACAGCTCGCCTGGAATATAACGACTGGATATTAATTTGCCATCAGCAGGGATATGCACCCGATGATAATCCTTAGGTGAAAGATAAACGGTTGCAAACACCCCATCTTCATAGTTTTTTGCCTGCAACGAATCACCCACTAAACGAGCAAGAGAGTAATCGACATTTTTTGCCTGCAAAATTTTATTTTTTCTGATCGCACCGGCTTGGCTGATGACACCGTCGGCAGGTGAGGTAATGACTTTAGCTCTTTTATCTAGGGGTCGAACCTCGGGTTTTAACTCTCGTGTAAAAAAGGCATTAAAGTTGTCATAACTCTCAAGGTCGTCACTCAACGCCTCATCCATATTAATATTGAAGGTTTTGATAGCGCGCTTAATAAGCCAATTTTTGACTGGCCTGTATTTTGATTCTGCCAGCTTAGCAATGGCTCTAGATAAAAAGTGCTTGGGCAGAAGGCGCTGTAATGCCACAAATAATTCAGTGCGATGATCCATAATGAGTCTCTATTTTTGTGGGCCTAGTTCAATCGGTGTATGTTCAAGGTTGCCCCATTCGCCCCATGAGCCGTCATAGCCGCGAATATTATTGTAACCCAGTATTTTTCCTACCATGTAGGTAAAGCTTGATCGATGATGGCTCTGACAATGGGTCGCAATCTGCTTGTCTTTGGTAAGCCCTAAGCTGTCAAGTATTTGCTGGGCATCCTCGCGAATCCGGAAATTACGCTCGCGATCCATAAGATCAGTCCATTCTAAATTAATAGCACCCGGAATATGGCCTGCTCTAGCCGAGCGCGCCATGCTTCCCATATATTCCCCCGGGCTGCGCGCATCCCAAACCGCAAAATTTTCTGTATCCAGTAACTGAATAATTTCGTCTGCGATAATTCTGGTGGCTGGCTGAGGTTCAATGGTTGAATTGATCTCAATGCTGTTAGGTTGATTGACAGTTGATTCAGTAGGAAATCCTTCTTTAATCCAAGGCACAACCCCACCATTTAAGTACAGCCAATTATTCAACCCTAGGAGGTCCATAGACCAAGCCATTCTGCCGGCCCAACCGCCGCCTTCATCATCACATAAAACCACCTGTTTTGAATCATCAATACCTAGATAAGCCATCACTTCATAAAGTTTAGAAAGTTCAGGACAGGCACCAGGGACTGGTGCTGTACCAGCAACTAGGCTTTGGCCTGAAAGCTGTATGGCCCCAGGAATATGCTGTTGTTGATACAGAGCTGGGTTACACAGGTCGATAATAATTAAATTTTCTTCGCCAAGGCGTTGTTTTAACTGCTCGGGTTCAATGAGATGATTCATAATCTGTCTAGGTAGGTTATTGAGTGATGATTTTAACAGATTTTTTCAGAGCAAGGGCAGTTGAGGCTTATTTTTCAAGACTATTTATAATTTGCCTATAGCTATCCAGACGACTTTGAAGAATATCGCCATTTTTGGATGCCGCGACTAAGGCACAGCCAGCATCAGACTGATGCTGGCAGTCACGAAATTTGCAGTGCCCTAAGAAGGGTCTAAAGTCTTTAAAGCCGTTAATAATGGTCTCTTGATCTAAATGAGTTAGGGCAAATTCCCGAATACCCGGGGAGTCGATAATAACGCCACCTTTACTCAGGTGAATTAATTTCGAGGCGGTGGTGGTGTGAGTGCCTTCATTAGTGGCTTCTGATAGGGCGCCAACAGCGCTATTATTATCCGGAACCAACTGATTGATAAGCGATGATTTACCCACCCCTGACTGCCCTACAAAAATACAATTTTTATTATGCAGATAGTCCTCAAGTGCATCTAAACCCTGGTCAGTTTTCGCGGAAACACCGATGACCTTATAACCGATGGATTGGTAATCTTTAACCAGCGAGGCGACCTGATGATCAGTTTCTGCGTCAATAAGATCGGTTTTATTAAGCACTAAAAAAGGCTCGATACCCTGGGCCTCAGCGGCCACCAGATAGCGATCTAATAAATTTCTTTGAGGAGCGGGCTGCGCTGCAAAAACAACACCAATACGATCAACATTGGCCACCACAGGGCGAAGCTTTCCATAGTTATCAGGGCGAATTAATTCAGAGGAGCGCGGTTCAAGGGCCACTACAACCCCGTTGGGTTCGGCTGGACGCCATATAACCCTATCTCCGGTGACAAGAGTGGGGATATTGGCTCGCACATAGCAACGTAACAGTTTGCCTGTATAGGGCTCAGAATCACCCTCAATATCCACTTGGCTGCCATAATTAGTAATCACGATACCCGCAGTTTCAGCACCCAGACCATCAAGGCTTTCAAATGCCTTATCGTCCAAGGTTTTGGCGTTTGCCTTTTCCCGCCGTTTTTCTTGGATCGACTGAATGCGTTCCTGTTGGCGTTTATTAAGTCTTCGTTTTGCCATTTAACTATGAGCCATTATTTAAATCCTGCCTACCATATCATTTATGGTGGTTAACAGGTGAAGCATATAGCATAATCTTTCCTAGTGAAATTAGCCCCTGCAACTTGGATAAACAGTATGACAGACCAAAATCTTAATTTAATTTGGATTGACCTAGAGATGACAGGCCTAGATCCAGAAAAAGAACGAATTATTGAAATAGCTACGGTGGTCACCGATTCCGAGCTAAATGTGCTGGCTGAGGGTCCCTCGCTCGTCATAAATCAGTCTGAACAACTGCTTCAAGCTATGGATCAGTGGAATACCAATCAACATGGCAAGTCAGGGCTCACAGAACGCGTTCGCAACAGTCAAATAACCGAATCTGAGGCTGTCAAAGCAACTATAGATTTCCTCAAACAGTGGGTGCCAGCAGGGCAGTCTCCAATGTGTGGTAATTCAATCGGTCAGGATCGAAGATTCCTAGTGCGTTATATGCCTGAGTTAGCTAATTATTTTCACTATCGCAATTTAGATGTCAGCACCCTAAAAGAGCTAGTGCGACGCTGGAAGCCCGAGTTAATGAATGGCTTTGATAAAAAAGGCTCACATTTGGCCATGGATGATATTCATGATTCCATCGCTGAACTAGCCTACTACCGAGAAGTATTTATTCAGCAATAGACACTAGCTTTTGTCGCTGTTGATCTATAGCCCAGTCGATATGTTCCTTGGCTAGCGGAGATACCCTAGGTGCTGTGGCTTCTAACTCCTTAAGAATATCTTCAGAGCCCTCGGCATTGCCCAGCCCAACTGCTAAGTTACGCAACCAGCGTTGATAGCCTATTCTGCGAATGGGTGAACCCTCAGTATTACTCAGGAATTCCGTTTCATTCCACTTAAACAGGGTTAATAACTCTGAATTGTCCAAATTATGACGGGGTGAAAAATCGATTTCATTAGTTTTTGGCGCACCGCGGTTCCATGGGCAAATAATTTGGCAGTCATCGCAACCAAAAACACGGTTACCCATTAGGGGTCGCAGGTATTCAGGAATTGATTCCTTATTTTCAATGGTTTGATAAGAAATACATTTCCGAGCATCCAGCACATAGGGCTCGGGGAAGGCATCGGTCGGGCAGATTTTCAAGCAGGCGCGACAGTTACCGCAACGATTAGGCTGTTCTAAGTTATCAACCGGCAGTGGCAACGAGGTATAAACTTCGCCAAGAAAAAACCAAGAACCCGCCTTGTTGTTAATTAATAGGCTGTTTTTGCCAATCCACCCGAGACCCGCCTGTTCCGCCAGTGGCTTTTCCATAACCGGCGCGCTATCCACAAAGGGTCGCTGGGAAAGATTTAACTCAGGTAGGCTTTGCTCTATTTTTTTACTGAGCTCAGCCAGCCGTTTACGGATGAGTTTGTGGTAATCGCGGCCCAAGGCATAACGAGAAATATAGGCCTTATTATTGTCTTTGAGAACCGCCACCATATTTTCATCGGCTAAGTAGTCCATTCTTACGGAAATAACTCGCAAGGTTCGAGGTAACAATTTATCTATCTTATATCGTTTTTCACCATGTTCAGACATCCAGCTCATACTGCCCTGATAGCTTTTGTCGAGCCACAGGCGAAGGCGCTGTGAAGCCTCATCAAGGTTTGGCTTAACGATGGCAACTTGCTGAAAACCCAGTGACTCACCCCAATCTTTAATATTATTGGCAAGTGTCTGAAGTTTTTCTTCTTCAAAATTGTTGGGATCTACGATTTCGAGCATGTGTTCTGTATTAATCTCACTTATAATTGTCTCAATTTTACTGAGATATAAACAATATGTCGCATTTTCCCTTAGATAGCCAGATTCATAATAACCTTTACAGCGCAAAAACTGTTCGCGCTATTGATCAAGCCGCCATTGGTGAATTAAATAATGGCGCAATAAAATTAATGAATCGCGCTGGAACTGCCGCCTTTGAAGAACTAATAGAAGCTTTTGGTCAGCCCAGTTTGATCACTATTTTTTGTGGTTCAGGCAATAATGCGGGCGATGGCTATATCTTGGCCGGCAGAGCAGCGCAACGCTTGATTCCGGTGCTGGTAGTTGAGTTGGGTGATGCCAGTCATTTCTCAGAGCAAACTCAACAGGCAAGAGAGTTTGCAGAGCAAAATAAGGTTAAATTTACTGCTTTCTCAGATAGCATGGTGTTAGAGCAAGGCATTATTGTCGATAGCCTTCTGGGGACTGGTACCAAAGGAGCCTTAAAAGAAACCTATTCACAGGCGGTAGACAAAATTAACCATGCGGGTTTGCCCGTATTGGCTATGGATATAGCCACGGGACTAGATGCGGACACTGGGGCGGTTAATGATCGAGCGGTAAAAGCAGATATTACAGTTACCTTCGTGGGCGCGAAACCAGGTCTATTTACCGCTCGTGGTCCTGCTATCAGTGGCGAGGTTATCTATCATTCACTCGATATAGCTGATGAAACCTATAATGATTTCTCGCCGCGGGCGCAATTAATGGACGTTCATGATCTATTAGAGTGCCTGCCTCAGTTCGAAGGCGATGAATATAAAAATCAACGGGGCCACTGCATGATCATTGGTGGCGACCATGGGTACGGTGGCGCCGCTTCACTGGCTGCAGAAGCCAGTCTTAAAGTGGGTAGCGGACTCACCTCTGTGGCCACACAGCCAGAGCATATTTCAGCGATTTTAGCGCGATGCCCAGAGATTATGGCCTGCGGTGTTATTTCAGGTCAGCAATTGGAGCCTTTGCTTGAAAAGCCAAGCGTATTAGTGGTGGGTCCCGGTTTAGGGCGTTCGCCATGGTCAGAGCAGTTGCTCCAAAAGGCGGTGGCTACAGGCTTACCCATGGTAATGGACGCAGATGCACTGAATATTCTTGCTGATGGGCGGGTGGTTCGACAGAACAAGGCTCAGCAATGGGTGCTAACACCCCATGTGGGTGAGGCGGCGCGACTACTCGATGTTTCCGTTGAAGAGATTCAGGCTGATCGTTTTTCGGCGGTGTTAAAAATCCAAGAAAAATATAATGCTCTAGTATTGCTTAAGGGCCCCGGCACGGTGATTTCTTCCGAGGATCAAATTTTTAGACTCTGCCCCTACGGTAATCCCGCGATGGCAACTGCCGGTATGGGTGACATACTTAGTGGCATGATTGGCGGCCTAATGGCGCAGGGCTTAGAAAGACAGCAAGCGACAGAGCTGGGTTGTTGCTTACATTCTGCTGCTGCCGATGAACTGGTTAGCACATCAGGTTACCGAGGTGTAACGGCCTCTGATATTTTTCCATGGGTGAAAAAGCTGTTGAATCAGGACTTTGCTTAATGACTGCTGAACCCATCAACCAAATGCAGATATTGCTTGAAGATGAGCAAAAGATGCAGGTGTTTGGTGAAAAAATTGCTCAGGTCATTGGTCAAATCAATGCGCCGCTATTAATCCTTTTGAACGGCGATCTTGGTGCGGGAAAAACCACCCTTAGTCGCGGTATTCTTAACGGGTTAGGTCATAGAGGCTCAGTTAAAAGCCCCACCTACACTCTGGTTGAGCCCTATGATTTAGAGATAGGCAAGGTATTTCATTTTGATTTATATCGCTTGGTAGACCCAGAAGAGCTCTATGATATTGGGTTTAATGATTATCTGACAGAGTCGCAACTGTGCATGATAGAATGGCCCGACAAAGGTGGAAGCCTGTTGCCAAAGGCCGATATTAGCCTGCAAATAAATTCTAATGGAACTGGACGACAAGTAATATTAACGGCGCAGACTAGCTTAGGTAGTCAATGCGTGAATGAACTTAGGTAAAAATTTGAGACTCTAAGAGTCAAACAAGCGTTTAGGAACATCAGTGCAATTTATTAGAATATTCAAAAGCTACGCCGCTGCCATGGGGCTATTATTCTTTATTTCAGGTGGCCAATGGGTGCCAGCTGTAGTTGCCGCTGAAATTAATTCTGTGCGTGTTTGGCGAGCTCCGGATAACACCCGATTAGTTTTCGATGTTGGCGGTACTATTGAATACAAGGTTTTCTCATTAGATAACCCGCATCGACTGGTGATTGATATTTCTAATATCACCAATCAACCCTCAGTCGCGAATCTGGATTTTAAAAACAGCCCAATTACTAAAATGCGTACTGCGCAACGCAGTGCAAAAGAGCTGCGTATCGTTTTAGATTTAAAATCTGCAGTGACGCCTAAACACTTTACTCTCAAAGCCAATGAGCAATACAGCAATCGACTGGTTATTGATCTCTATGACAAAAAACGCAATGTCAGCCGCACAGTGGATGAACTAGTCAAGCAGTCTGATCGAAAGATTATTATCGCAATTGACGCCGGTCATGGGGGTGAAGATCCCGGTGCCTTGGGTCCGCAGCGGATGAGAGAGAAAAACGTTGTACTGCAAATTTCCAAACGCCTTGAAAAACTTTTTGATAATGACCCTAACTACAAAGGGATTCTGGTGCGAAAAGGCGACTATTATTTAGCCCATCGCAAGCGCACCCAAATAGCTAGAGATAATAAGGCGGATTTTTTCGTCTCTATTCACGCAGACGCTTTCACTGATCCACGAGCCAATGGTGCTTCGGTGTATGCGCTTTCCAATCAAGGCGCCACCAGTGAAGCCGCTCGATTTTTAGCCAAGAAACAAAATAATGCCGACTTAATTGGCGGTGCTACCGCGCTTAATCTTGGCAGTAAGGATCAGATGCTCGCCGGAGTGCTTCTCGACCTTTCAATGACCGCCACCATGAGTACCAGCTTGGAAGCAGGTTCGCATGTGCTTAGGCAAATGGGGTCCGTAGCAAGACTGCATAAAAAGAAAGTTGAGCAGGCAGGGTTTTTGGTACTAAAGTCACCAGATATACCCTCGTTACTGATCGAAACAGGCTTTATTTCGAATCCTAAAGAAGCGCGCCAACTCAGAACCGCTGATTATCAGCAAAGAATGGCGAAAGCGATTTTTAGCGGTATAGATCAGTATTACACCGAGCATCCCCCTGAGGGGACATTACTGGCTAAGGTGATGAAGGGTAAGCCGCTAAAATATATCGTTGCC
>UPTG01000669.1_pt1 | contig 27445 bp, 25 predicted proteins | sample 2160121 | NCBI WGS metagenome assembly UPTG01 (sample SAMN06266255, study PRJEB28933) | marine metagenome | isolation source: Columbia River Estuary | place: USA:Columbia River Estuary, USA | collected 2014-07-27
CCAATTACTATCACTTTAGAGTTTGGAGACTCAGCTAATTTAGTAGTTGCTTCGATTCCTTTATCTCTTAAAATATTTGTTGTTAAAGAAGAATTTAAAATTCTATTTGCATCTGCTTTACCTTTAGCATCAATTCTAACTTTTTCAGCTTCTTTTCTAGCTGATTCAAGTTTAAATTCATACTCAAGAGACATTTGTTCTTGACTTAATTTTCTTTCAATCGCTTGTTTAATAGTATTTGGTAAAGTAACATCTCTTACTAAAACATCATTGATTTGAACATACTGTGCTTCAACTCCTTTTTTTAATTCATCATATATTTCACTTTCAATAGCATCTCTTTTAGTAGAATAAAGCTGTTCAGGTGTATATCTACCAACAACACTTCTTGCTACAGCTCTAATGTTAGGAACTATTACAATATCTAAATAGTTTGATCCTTTAGTCTGGTGTAACAATCCTAACTGATCAGCTTTTGGCTGATATAAAACTGAAACATCAAGAGATATTTCAAGACCGTTTGATGAAAGTACTTGCATTTGACTTTCAAAAACTTCTTGCTGCTTTACGTTGTATAAGTAAACCTTGTTCCAAGGAAATATTAAATGAAAACCTTCTCCAAGTGCAGGTTCGTCAACAACAGTACCTTCGCCGAAAGTTTTAAACAACACTCCTGCTTCACCATATCCAATATTTACAGCTGATTTCATTAACCCAATAATTGAAAACATTATTATTAGTACAACTGGTAATCCTATTTTATTAATTCTATCCATTTTTTATTTATTTAATTATTTATTTTTTAAGTTAACATGCCACCATCGACATTGATTACCTGACCTGTAATAAATGTTGAAAGGTCAGATGACAAAAATAAGCAAAGATTTGCAACATCTTCAGGTGTTCCTCCTCTTTTTAAAGGAATTCCGCTAATCCATTGATTTACAACGTCTTGATTTAGTTTATCTGTCATTTCTGTTTGTATAAATCCAGGTGCAATGACGTTTGATCTAATATTTCTAGATCCAAGTTCTAATGCAATTGACTTTGAAAACCCAATAATACCAGCTTTTGAAGCTGCATAATTAGATTGACCTGCGTTTCCTTTAACTCCAACAATTGAACTTATGTTTATTATACTTCCAGATCTATTTTTTAAGAATGTTCTTTGAGTGGCTTTAACCATATTAAAGACAGATTTTAAATTAACCTCAATAACCTTGTCAAAATCATCCTCATTCATTCTCATCAACAAATTATCTTTAGTTATACCTGCATTGTTTATTAAAACATCTATAGTTCCGAAGTCTTTAATTACCATATCAACAAACTTTTGAGAATCTTCAAAACTTGCAGCATCACTTTGATATGCCTTACAATTTATATTAAATTTTGACATCTCTTCAATCAAATCATTAGCAGAATCAACAGATTTAGAATAAGTAAAAGCAATATTAGCTCCATGAGAGGCTAAAACCAAAGCTATTCCTCTTCCTATTCCTCTACTGGCGCCAGTGATTATAACCGTTTTGTTTTCTAATAATTTCATTGTTTAAATTTATATTATAAAATTTCAGCTACTTTTTTTCCAATTTCAGCAGGAGAATCTACAACATGAATTCCACATTCTTTCATTACTTTCTTCTTTGCTTCTGCAGTATCTTCCGAACCTCCTACTATTGCACCCGCATGTCCCATTGTTCTGCCTTTTGGAGCAGTTTCTCCAGCTATAAATCCAACTATTGGTTTTTTATTTCCATTTTCAGCAACCCACTTTGCTGCATCAGTCTCTAGTTGTCCTCCTATTTCACCTATCATAACTATACAATCAGTTTCATCATCATTCATAAATAACTCAATTGCATCTTTTGTAGTAGTTCCAATTATTGGATCTCCACCAATTCCAACAGCTGTAGAAATACCAAGACCTTGCTTAACTATTTGATCAGCTGCTTCATAAGTTAATGTCCCTGATTTAGAGACTAAACCTATTCTACCTTTTTTAAATACAAAACCAGGCATAATACCAACTTTGGCTTCTTCAGGTGTAATTATACCAGGACAATTTGGCCCTATCAATGTACAGGTTTTGCTTTGTAAATACTGACTAACCCTTGTCATATCTGAAACAGGTATACCCTCTGTTATAGCTATTATTGTTTGAACACCTGCCTCTGCTGCTTCCATTATTGCATCTGCAGCAAAACCTGCAGGAACAAAAATTATAGAAGTATTTGCATTTGCTTTTGTTACTGCTTCAGAAACAGTATTAAAGACTGGTTTTCCAAGGTGTGTTTGACCACCTTTTCCTGGTGTCACACCTGCAACTACATTTGTTCCATAACTGATCATTTGTTCTGCATGAAATGTACCTTCACTTCCTGTGAATCCTTGAACAACAATTTTAGAATTCTTGTTTACTATTATACTCATAAATTAATTTAATTTTTAACTCTTTCTATGTAAGAGCCTTTTTCTGGATCTATTTTTATTTTATCACCTTCATTAATAAATAAAGGAACATTTATTTTTGCACCTGTTTCTAAAATAGCAGGCTTAGTTGCGTTAGTAGCTGTATTTCCTTTAACACCAGGCTCGGTGGATGAAATTTCTAAAGTAACATTTTGAGGCATTTCAACAGAAAGAGTACTGCCATCTTCTGTGTTAATTAAAACTGTCACTATTTCTCCTTCCTTTAAAAACTGAGAAGAGTCAAGTATAACCTCTTGAACTGTTATTTGATTATAATCATCAGTATTCATAAAATGATAAGTTTCTGAATCCTTATATAAATATTGATATTTTTTGGTCTCTACTCTAACATCTTCGATTTTGTGACCAGCTGAAAAAGTATTATCAATTACTTTTCCATTAGTTACACTTTTTAATTTAGTTCTAACAAATGCAGGTCCTTTTCCGGGTTTAACATGTAAAAATTCAATGATTTTATATATATCATTATTATATTTTATGCATAAACCCTTTCTAATATCTGATGATGATGCCATAATTAATTTTTAAAATAACCTTTCATTATACCTCTTTGAGAATTTTTAATAAACTGAAGAATTTCATCTCTTTCTTTAGTAGCTTCCATTTCACCTTCCATAATAGCTACGGCTTGTGTATTGTTATATCTTTTTTGGTAAAGTGTTCTGTACATAGACTGTATTTCCATAATTACTTTACTGTCAAACCCTCTTCTTCTTAAACCAACTGAGTTTATCCCAACATATGAAAGTGGTTCTCTTGCTGCTTTTACAAAAGGTGGGACATCTTTTCTAACTAAAGAACCTCCTGCTACAAAAGCATGATTTCCAATAGAACAAAACTGATGAACAGCGACCATACCAGCAAGAATAACGTGAGAACCTACAGTAACATGACCTGCTAAAGTTGAATTATTTGAAAAAATACAATTATCTCCAATAAAACAATCATGAGCAACATGAGAGTAAGCCATTATCAAACAATTTTTACCAATTTTAGTTTTATTTCTGTCGCTAGTTCCTCTATTTATAGTAACACATTCTCTAAGAGTGGTATTATCACCTATTTCAACTGTTGTTTCTTCTCCTTTGAATTTTAAATCTTGAGGAACTGCCGAAATAACAGAACCAGGGAAGATTGAAACATTTTTTCCAATTCGAGCGCCGCTCATAATTGTTACATTAGATCCTATCCAAGTACCATCACCAATAACAACATTTTTATCAATTGAACTAAACGGTTCAACAACAACGTTTTTAGCAATTTTAGCTCCGGGATGTATATGTGAAAGTGGTTGGTACATTAAGATTTTGTTTTTCTAATTATTTTTGCTAATAATTCGGCCTCACTAGTTAATTTACCATCAACAAATGCTTGACCTTTCATATGAACTATTCCTCTTCTTAGAGGAGATAATAGTTCTAATTTAAAAATCAAAGTATCACCAGGGACAACTGGGTATTTAAATTTCGCATTGTCTATTTTAGCAAAAAAAGTTAAATAATTTTCTGGATCTGGAACAGTATTTAAAATTAAAACACCACCTGCCTGAGCCATTGCTTCAATTTGCAATACACCAGGAAAAATTGGTTGTTCAGGAAAATGTCCCTGAAAAAAATCTTCATTCATGGTAACATTTTTTAAACCAATAATGTGAGAATCTGAAATTTCAAGAATTTTATCCATAAACAAAAATGGAGGTCTGTGAGGAAGAACTTTCATAATTTGATTAACATCCATCACTGGAGGCTTAGTCAAATCAACTTGTGGAGCTATATTTCTCTTCTCATTTTTAATAATAGAAGATAATTTTTTTCCAAACATTGTATTAACGTAATGTCCTGGTTTATTAGCAATTACTTTTCCTTTTATTCTAGTACCAATTAAAGCTAAATCACCTATAACATCAAGTAGTTTATGTCTGGCGGCTTCATTTGGATAATGTAAAGTCAAATTATCAAGTATTCCATTAGACTTTACAGAAATTTTATCTTTGTTAAATGCTTTTTTTAACTTCTCCATAGTCTGTTCAGATAATTCTTTATCAACATAGACTATAGCGTTATTTAAATCTCCACCTTTAATCAGGCCATTTTCCAGTAGCATTTCTATTTCATGTAAGAAGCTAAATGTTCTAGCTTCTGCAAATTCATCTTTAAATTGTGATAATTTTTTCATTGTAGCATTTTGAGTACCTAAAATCTTTGTACCAAAATCAACCATTGTGGTGACCTCATAATATTTAGATGGAATAATTGTTATATCACTACCACTTTCTTCATCATAATATGAAATTACATCCTTAACTATGTATTCGTTTCTTTCTTTGATTTGTTCTTTAATTCCTGCTTTAATTATAGCCTCAACAAAATATTTAGATGATCCATCCATAATTGGAGGCTCTGAAGAATCAATTTCAATCAATACATTATCAACTTCCATTCCAACAAGAGCTGCTAATACATGTTCTGATGTTTGAATATTCACACCATCTTTTTCAAGAGTTGTCCCTCTTTTAGTACTAACGACATAATTTACATCAGCTTCAATAATTGGTTTGCCAGGAAGATCTGTTCTACAAAAAGCATAACCAAAATCTTCTGCTGCAGGTTTAAAAGTTAAATTAACTTCATTACCTGAGTGAATACCAACACCTTTAAGTGAAACAGACTTAGAAATTGTACGTTGTTTACTCATTTTATTTTTTTTTAAAAAGATCATTTAATTTGTTCATGATTTTTGGTAAATTTTTAAAATGAACATATGATTTGTTATAATCAATATAATTGATAGCTGGCATTCCCATTACTGTGGTGTCAGACGGAATACTTCTCATAACACCAGACTGAGCCTGAACCATAACTCTATCTCCAATTTTTATATGACCTGAAATACCCGCTTGGCCACCAATCATACAATTTTTTCCAATAGATGATGATCCAGCAATTCCAACACAAGCTGCTATTACTGTATTTTCACCAATTTCAACATTATGTGCTACTTGAACTAAGTTATCTATTTTTACACCATTTTTTATTACTGTAGAACCTAAAGTAGCTTTGTCAATTGTGCAATTAGCTCCAATTTCAACATTATCTTCAATAATTACGTTCCCATTGTGAACAACCTTTAATTGATTGCCATTTTTATCAAGATTAAATCCAAATCCATCAGATCCTATAACAGTACCTGAATGAATTATACAATTATTTCCTATAACAGAATTATTATATATTCTTACTCCTGGATAAATAATAGTATTTTTTCCAATACTTACATTTTCGCCTAAAAAAACTTGAGAATAAATCTTGGAACCGTCTCCAATAACCGAATCTTTTTCACAAACAGAAAAGGTTCCTATGTAAACATTTTTTCCAATCAAAACACTTAAGTCAATAGAAGATGACTTGTCTATACCTGTTCTACTTAAACTTTGATTTCCAAATAAATCTAATAATTTAGAAAATGCTTCATTTGGATCATTGACTCTTATTAAAGTCTTAGTTAATGGTTGATCCAAAACAAGGTCGTTTTTAACAATAATTACTGAAGATTCAGATGAACTTAAAAACTTATTATATTTAGAATTTCCTAAGAAGGATATTGAACCTTCTTTTCCGTTTTCAATCTTAGCTAGACTGTTAATTAAAACCTGATCATTCCCTTCTACATCTCCGCTAACGATTTCAGCTACTTGATATGCTTTTAACTTCATCGTCGCAAAAGTATGAAAAATCAATTAAATTTGGTTTAATATGATTAAAACAATAAATAAGTATCTTATTTTTGATTATTAAAACAAAAGTATTTTGGAATTAAGTTATGGTTTAAAGGATATTAAAGAAGCGAGTGATTTTATTTTAAAAAATATAAAAAACAAAATATTATTAATCTGTGGAGAAGTTGGTTCTGGAAAAACAACTTTAGTTAAACAAATATGTGAAAAATTAGAAGTCACGGACAACGTTAGCAGCCCTACTTATACCTTGATAAATGAATACAATTCCCATAATGGACTTGTAATTCATATGGATTTATATAGAATTGAAAATAAAGAAGATGTTAACGGCTTAGGACTCTTTGAATATTTTGATAAACATTTTGTAATAATTGAATGGCCAGAAATAATTATAAATGATCTGGATTGTAATCACTCAATTCTAAAAATAGAATACTTAAATAAAGATAAACGTAAAATAAATTTGACAAATATTACAATATGAGTTTTTTAAAACGACTATACTTTTTTTTATTCGGCCTTAGTATCGGGATTATTATTTTAATTTTTATTATGAATAAAAAAGACACAAGATTCAATTATTCACCAAACAAAAGAGTTTTAAATGATATTTATAAAAAAAATTGGGTTTTTAAAAATGATAAAAATTCTATTTCAAAGGAAATGTTTTTTTTAGATTTTGATGTTAATTTTTCTAAAAGTAACACTAAAATAGATTCATGTAAAGTATATTACATTGAAAGTGAAACCAAATCATTTAATGTAAAAAACTGTGAGAAAAGTGCGTTTTTTATTTTAAGCAAATAATTATTATTAAAATTTAAGGTAAGTTTTTTTAAACATTTTAAAGTTTAAGACCTTAGTAATAAATATACTTTTAAAACTATACGTTGTATTTCGGATCCCATGAAACGACTTCACTTAAATCCATTGCACGAATTCCCATATCAACAGCAAAGGATACATCAGCTCCACTATTTATATTTGATTTAGGATTCGTGTTGTTGATTATTGATTCTCTAAAATCCTCTAAAGCTTGTCGTGTTGGTTCTTTATGTTCAAAGTCAATTGAATTTCCTTTACCCTCTGTCCAACTTTCTGTTGCCCCGGTTACACCATCAACATCTCCCATCACCTTATCGTATTTACCCTCAGGGTATATCCATGCTTTATTAGTATTAATAATAATTGTTGCTTTATCACCCATAACTTTAATTTGATAATCATCTTTTGCATTTGAGGTAAGACAAGTAAAGCTAGCCTTAACTCCATTAGGATAAGTATAAATTAAATGTGTATTGTCATAGGTTTCACGACCATCTTTCCAGTAATCAATCCCACCAAAACCTGTAACTTTTATTGGATTAGCTTTTAACAACCAATTACAAAAATCAATTTGATGAGAACTTAATTCTGCAGTAAGTCCGTAAGAATATTCTCGATACATCCTCCAATTTATTTGACGTTCAAATTTAGGATTTGGAACTGGTCTTCTCCAATTTCCATTTCTGTTCCATTGGGATTCAATAGCTATCACTTGACCAATCTCACCTGCTTGAATAATGTCAACTATATGAGAGTACAATCTTGAGCTGTGGTACTGATGACCAGTTTGAAAAATTTTGTTGTAACCGTTTTTAACTTTTTTAATTAAACCTAGCGTATCCTTGTAACCTTTAACCATTGTTTTTTCACAATAAACATGCACTGATGCATCTATTGCGTCACTAGCTATAGAAGCATGAGTGTTTAAGGGGGTACTTATTATAATAGCATCTAAGTCTTGGTTTAAAAGCATTTTCTTATAATTAGAATATAGTTTTGCTTTAGGAGCTAAAAGAGAACTAGCGTTCAGTCGAAATGGAAGAGTATCGCATATTGCTATCAAATTCATTCCTTTAATTTTATTGATAATACCTATTAAACCCTGACCACGAGACCCAGTTCCAATAACTCCAATGTTTAACTTATCAGATGGTGTGTTTTTAAAAACAGAAAACAACTCTGTGTTTGGAACAAATAGTGGAATACTTGTACTTAATATGCCTTTCTTAATAAATGATCTTCTAGATTTCATATTAAACAAATTATTATAATAAAGATCTTCTTTTTCTCTCTTTTAATATTAATTGTAGTTCTCTTCCAGTCTGACCTTGGACAGAAGTATTTTCTTCAGCTCTTCTAATTAGATAAGGCATAAGGTTTTTTACAGAACCAAATGGTAATATTTTAAAAGTATTATAATTATTTGAAGCTAAGTTAAAGGAGATATTATCACTCATTCCGTAAAGTTGACCAAACCAAATGTTATTATCATTAGTGTTTAGTTTATATGTTTTCATCATTTCCATAACTTTAAGAATGGAATCTTCATTGTGTGATGCACAAACAAATGAAATTCTTTTTAAATTCTTAAAAACAAAATCTAAACCAGAGTTAAAATTATTATCAGTGTCCTGTTTAGATTCACAAATTGGCGATTCTATATTCATTGAACTAGCTAGATTTCTTTCTTTTTCCATATAAGCTCCTCTAACAAGTTTTAAACCAAATATCACATCATTGTTTGATTTATTAGAAATCATTTCATCAAGGTAGACTAATCGATCTTTTCTGTACATCTGGACAGTATTATAAACAATTGGAGTATCAACATTATACTTACGCATCATTTTAATTGCCAAATCATCAATTGCGTTCTGAACTTCAACTTCCTCAGCATCAATTAAGATTTTTATATTTTCTTTAAAAGCTTTAGAGCATACCAAATCAAATCTATTAATAACTTTATCCCACAAAGCTTTTTCAGAATCATTTAATTTTTCATGTTTCGATACTTTTTTAAATAAATCAGTACGACCTAAACAAGTGGGTTTAAATACAGCAAAAGGAATTTCTTTTTTATTTTTAACAAACTCTATTATTGATATTTTTTTTCTTAAACAGTCGTCAAATTCTTTTTCAGAATCAAAACCCTCAGTAGAAAAATCTAACACTGAATGAACATTTTTATTAAACATTTTATTAATTACCGGAACACAATCTTCTTCACTAACACCTCCACAAAAGTGATCAAAAACAGTTAATTTAATGATTGGAGTTACAGGAAGATGAAATTTTAAGGCAAACTTTGTTAGTGAAGTTGTCAACTTAACAAAGGTGCTATTGCCAATAATTTTAAATAGCACATAAGCTCTTTTAAGTTCAAAATCAGTTTTCAAAGAAAAAGCCTCTTTGGTATCAGAAAATATATTATTCAAATCATTTAAATTTAAAACTAATTTACATAGTTTTTTTAAAAAAAAAATATGTTATTTTGTATTGTACAAATTTACATGAATAAAGAAATTACATCTGGAAGTTATTCGATTTTGTTTAAACAAAATGGATTTGATCGTTTAACAAATTATTTAAATAGTAAAAATTATTCTAAAATTTTTATTCACATTGACAATAACACAAAGAAATTTTGCCTTGATGTATTTCTAGCTAAAATTACTCTTGAAAAATACGATTTAATCGAATCATGTGACGGAGAAGAAAACAAAAACATTAACTCATGTTTAAAACTTTGGGAAATCATTTCTAACAAAGGAGGAGACAGAAATAGTTTGATTATAAATCTTGGTGGTGGTGTAGTGACTGATATGGGAGGATTTATAGCAAGCACCTATAAAAGAGGAATAGATTACATAAATGTACCCACTACCCTGCTGTCTATGGTTGACGCCTCAATTGGTGGAAAAACTGGAATTGATTTTGGGATTCTTAAAAATCAAATTGGCACTTTTCATGATCCTCAAATGGTTATTATTGAGTCTGATTTTTTGAAAACTTTAAAAACAAATCAAATTTCAAGCGGATATGCTGAAATTTTTAAACACTCTTTAATTTACGATTTAAAAACTTTTAATCACTTAATCAAAAATGATAAAATCAATTATGATTTAAACATTATATACGATTCCATTAATATTAAAAACAGTATTGTATTAATTGACAAAAAAGAAAAGAAAGAAAGAAAATCCTTAAATTACGGACATACTCTAGGTCATGCTATTGAATCTTATTTTTTAAATACTGAAAAAAAACTCTTGCATGGTGAAGCTATCGCTATAGGTATAATTCTTGCTAGTTTTATTTCAAATAAATTGTTTAAATTTTCAATTAGTCATGTTAATTCAATCAAAAAACATGTTGATTCAATTTACAAGAAAATTGAAATAAACGAAAATCAAATTGAAAGTATAATTGATCTTTTAATACATGATAAAAAAAATAGTCATGGAAAAATAAATTTTGTTTTACTAGAGGATGTTGCAAAACCTATCTATGACGTTCAAGTAAATAAAAGCTTAATTAAAGAATCTTTCAAATATTATTTAAGCTGAGTTTCTACTCGCATTAATATTTCCAAATAATGATCTTGTAACCATCTTTTCAAACAGGGCTAAATCTTTTTTTGAATGTTTCCCGTTTTCAATATCTTTAATCTTTTTCAAAGCATATTGTTGAATTGTAATAAGAGGTAAAACAATTTTTTCTCTTGTTTGAATTGAAGCTTTATTAGCAGGTTCGTTTTGCATTAAACTATCAAAACCAGATAGTCTTAAAATTAATTTTTTTGTCAACTTATATTCATTATAAATTAATAACCAAAACTCTCCATATTGCGGATCATTTTTCATGTATGCAGTTAACTTAAAGAATGATTTTGTTAAACTCATCATACTATTGGAAATTAAAGTTCTAAAAAAAGGTGAATTCTTGTAAAGGTTTTTTACTTTTGAAAATTCTTTCCTATCACTGTAATATTTTAATGCAGTACCAACTCCATAAAAACCAGGAACATTTTGCTTTAATTGACTCCAACTACCAACAAATGGTATAGCCCTCAAAGAAGAAAAATCAAATTTAGAATCTGCATTACCTCGTTTCGAAGGTCTACTGCCTATATTTGTTTTTGCATAATACTTTATTGTACTAACATGTTCTAAATAAGGAACGAACATAGGATGATCTTTAAAGTCCGAATAAGCTTTATAGCTTATATTAGCCAGCTTATCTAATATAACCTTATCATCTTTAGTATTAGTTTGATTTACATCTTTTAAAACTCTATTTTGGATTCCAGAGCTTAATAATTGTTCTAAATTATATTGACAAGATTGAACAGTACCAAAATTTGAACTAATAGTTTGACCTTGAACTGTAAGTTGAATTTCATCAGATTCAACAAAATCGCCCATAGAAGAATAAAATTGATGGGTGTTACCACCCCCTCTTGCCGGTGGACCTCCTCTACCATCAAAGAAAATTACTTTTATTCCGTATTTCCTTGAAATAGATGTAAGAGCTTCTTTTGCTTTCAAAATACTCCAGTTAGCCATTAAGTAGCCACCATCTTTAGTTCCATCAGAAAATCCTAACATTATAGTTTGTTGATTATTTCTTTGAGCAAGATGATTTTTATAAACCGGATTACTGTAAACAGACTCCATCACTTTAGATGCAACTTTTAAATCTGAAACTGTTTCAAATAAAGGAACAATATCTACAGTTGGATTATCCCAATCACTAAGTCTAAACATTGTAAAAACCTCTAATATATTTAACGCAGATTGATTATTACTAATTATATATCTGTTACAAGCTTTTTCACCATTATTTGATTGAATTTCTTTCATCGCTCTGATCGAACTAAGTGTAGAAACTGAAAGTTCATCATCAAAAAGGTCAGGCGATATATTACCTTTAATTTTGGACAGGATTTTAATCTTTTTTTCTTCGCTCAATTCCAAATAATTTTCAGGGAAAAGTTTATTTAAATTTTTCTGAGCAATTCTAAAAACGGAATTAAAAACACTGCTGTGGATCCTTGAATCTTGTCTAATATCAAGACTAGCAAAATGATAACCAAATATTTTTACCTTATCTATAATCTCATCTAATTCCTCTAAAAACAGTGAATTGTGTTGGGAAATTAAAATATTTTTTATTTCTGCTAACCCATTTTTTAACTCAGTTAAACTAATTTTTGGACTTTTACTTTCATTGAAAATACTCTTATAGAGTCTATTTTCTATATCAATAACTTTGGACTCAATATTTTTAAAAGTTAATCTTCTTCTAAGATTTCTTATATCTCTGTAATAATTCTTTATTATGTCACTTCTTAACTTATTTGCAGTTTTTAGAGTGATTTTAGTAGTAACAAATGGGTTTCCATCTCTGTCACCACCAGGCCAAAAACCTAAATTAATTATATCGTTATCAAAATCTTTTCCATCAAAAATATTTGTTTTTATATACTTATAAATATTACTTATTGAGTTATAAAATACATTTTCTAAATACCAAGTTAAACTTACAGCTTCATCATAAGGAGTAGGTTTTTTATTTTTAAAAAAAGGAGTTTTACCTAGTTGAGACAATAAAACTTTAATATCAGCTAAATTATTTTTTTTAACAGCATCTGTTAAATCAGTTATTATACCAAGAACTGAACCTGGATAAAACTGAGTCGGGTGAGCTGTTAAAACTGGTCTTATTTTAAATTTTGATAAATATTTTTTAAGCTCAGATTTTTTGTTTTTTGATTCAACTTCCTCTTTAAGACTTCTCAAAGTACCTCTTCCATCTAAATTATTGATTTGAGAAAAAGAAGCATCCTCAACAGCATCAAACAAAACTACTTGTCTTTCTATGTATTGAATAAACCGAAATAACAGAGAAACTTTCTCAGAATCATCCGAACCCATCATATAAGTTTCAAAAAAATCATTGACAATTTCTGTTGGATTATTGCTTTTTTTGTAACCATCAATACAAATCCTTTCAAATAATGGAAGCATTACACCAGTTTTGGCTATACTTTCATAAGGTAAAGTTGAAAAAATACTATTGTATAGGTTGAATCTAGAAAGAACTTGATCGTTAAATCTTTCTTTTTTTGTTAATTCTCTCACTAAAGTTATTGTAATTCATTAAAGATTCTGTGCATTAGCCTTTTCTTATCATTAATACTTTCTTCTAACGATATCATTGTTTCTGTTCTTGAAACTCCCTCTACATCGTCAATCAAAAATATAATCTCTTTTGCATGATCAGTACTTTTAGCACGAACTTTACAAAATATATTAAATTTTCCAGTTGTAATATGAGCAACAGTTACAAAAGGTATTGCTTCTAAACGTTGAAGAACAAATTTAGTTTGATGAGTTTTCTCTAAAAAAATTCCTATGTAAGCAATAAAGGTATAACCTAGTTTTTTATAATCTAATGTAAGTGAAGATCCTTTGATAATTCCAGCATCTTCCATTTTTTTGACACGTACATGAACAGTTCCAGCTGAAATCAATAGTTTTTTTGCTATATCAGTAAAAGCAGTTCTTGTATTATCAATTAGCAGGTCTAGAATCTGGTGATCTATCTCATCAAGTTTAATTTTAGCCATTTTATTGTATTTTAATTTAAAGAATTGCGAATATATTGAATTATTTTCATATAAATTAAATATTTAATGAATATTTCGCAATTTATCAGCCTTTAGCATTATTTCATTTAAATCATTTTTAACAGAAATATCAAAAACCTTATCAATTGAAATGAAATCGATTATCAGATGACCTGATAATTTATCTAATTTTCCGAATTCACTAATTTCAGGAACAAATTCAATTTCATTTAAATCTGAATTTAACTTTTCTTTATACATTATTGATAATTCACCTTTATTGACTGAAGAAGACCGTTTTATTTTGATGTTTTTTATATATACATCACAAAGAGATGTTGAAATTTGAGGGATTTTGTAATAATTTTTATGATTTAACAAATTATAACTTTTAGTATAAATTGACCTTAAAGCATAAGTTATGGATAATGACATGTAATATCTGGAAACCTCTCTGGTGTAATCTTGGGAATAATGGCCAGATTCAAACAATATAGTAGGTGTATTAAGAGATTGAAAAGTATCTCCAACACAATTAATATTGAATTCGTCATTATATCTTCCAATATTTTCAGGAATAATTTTTTTCATGTTATTAAACATTTCACAAATAATTTTCATGGAAGTTATACGAGAAACAGTTTCATTTCTTTCAATATCAGCGGAAGGAGATAAAAATGAAAGAATAGATGAATTAAAGTTATTAGTAGAATAGATTGATCTTTGATCGTGAAGATTGAAACAAAAATCAGGTTTAAATTTATTATATATTCCTTTTAGTAAAATACTTTCGGGTTGAGATAAATTAACTGCATCTCTGTTAAGATCAATATTATTAAAATTTTCTCTACTATAATTCAACGCTCCGTCTGGGTTTAAAATCGGGATAACCAACAGAGTTAGTTTTTTTAGCATTTCAGGCTCATGAATATGGAAAAAAGAAATTGAATCAAAAAGTGCTTTTGTTGATGTAGATTCATTTCCATGCATTTGAGACCAGATTAAAATTTTAATTGGTCCAGATCCTATATTAAAAGAGTTAATAGGTAAATTATTAACACTATACCCACAAACTTTAGCATTATATTTAAAATTTAGGTTAGCAATTGATTCATTTGTTATATACCTACCAGAAATTTCTAATTCTTTATAATCCGCATAATTATCTACCTCAATATTCATTAATTTTTTCTACAAAGTTAACAATACAAATGATTACAAATGTAACCGATATAATGGATAAAATACCGCATAACAATTAATGATTATTACAATTGTAAACTAAAATTTATATATTTAATATAAAACACATGTTTTAAGTACTTTAAGTTTATATAACTAAAGCTTAACTTTAATTATATATGAATAATTATTATAAATAATATATTAAATTATATAATTTATTTTTCATAAATTTACAATTGTATACATGGAAGATTTTACAAAAAAACTTAAATTATTGTTAGAAAACGAAGGGCTAACCGCCTCGAAATTTGCTGAAAAAATTGGCGTACAAAGATCTAGTGTTTCACACGTATTAAGCGGAAGAAACAAACCAAGTTTAGATTTTATATTAAAAATAAATAATTCTATAAAAAGTGTAAGTTTAGACTGGCTGTTAAACAATGCAAATGATACGGATCTACAAGAGCTCCCTCCTATTTCAGAAATCAATACACTTAAAAATAACGATCTTAAGTCTGAAGTTGAGAAAATTATAATTTTTTTTAAAGATGGTACATTTAAAATTTATAATAATTAATAAATTTGCAGGTATGTACAGAAAATTCTTTTTATTATCATTATTAATCTTAGCTTGTGATTTTCCAGAAAGAGATTGCTTGAGTTTTCAAACAGGAACGTTTGAATATGAATCAATATCAGATGATGGCGTAAAAGTAATTTCTGAATTTACTAGAACAAAAGATTTGGAAATCGGTTATTTTAATGGAAAAATTGATTCAAACAAAGTAAGCTGGGTCTCAGACTGTGAATGTATTTATAAAAAAGTAAATCCAAAATCATTTAGCGACAAGAAATCTGTTCAGATGAAAATTTTAAGCACAAATAAAGATTCTTACACCTTTGAATACTCTTATGTAGGTGATATTAAAAACAAGCAAAGAGGGTATGTAAAAAAGATAAAAGATTAAAATTCTAATTCCGTTTGTCCTTTATCATCCATTGAATCATTATCAATGGTTTTAATTTCTTCAGAATCAACAACCAACTCATTTAATGTTTTTTTTTCAGGAGGTGAAAACTCTATTGGATCTAGCTGATTTATGTTTTTGATCTTGAAAGAACTAAGTTTATTTCCAATTGCTTTAATTCCTTTTACAGAAATTAATTCATCAACAATTTTAATCTCGTTATCCCTTATTCCTTTAGAATCTTTTTTGAAAAACAACTCAATCACTGGCTTCCAGTCTGTTAAAGCAAGTTCAAATTGTATCTTTGATGCATCTGGAATAAATTTCTGATCATTATTCTGACTTCCTGCTAAAAATCTTTTGACAAAATAACAGTCTTTTTGACCGTTAAAATATACAACAGAAATAGGTTTTTCTGGAATCCATTTTTCTAAAGTAACCATATCTTCTGGGAAATGCATATTCATATCTGGCTTGACTGTTTTAAGAGAACCATTTTGTTGTATAATTATCAATCTATCATCACTCTTAAACTCACCCAACAACTCTCCTCTTTCATCTACGTTTAATCTCTGTATGGTTTCATCAAACCAAATTTTTCTAGGCTTTAAAGTAGAAAGGCCTTTTTCTTTAAATTCTATTTTATTTATACTGTATTTAGAAACTATATTTCCTTTTGATGATCTCCCTTTAATATCTAGATCTGCAAAGTCTAGTTCCCATTTTAGTTTTTTTATAGATCCTGTTTGTCTCAATATAATATTTACAATTTCTGCTTCACCATTAGGATTTGCAGAAAAATATAACATTTTTGAGTCCTCATTACCATTAGTTAAATCATACATTTTATCTCTTGTAATTCCGGTAACACTAAATCTTTTTATGTAAGAAGTTCCTTTTTTACCATCTCTGTATATCATATTATATACAGTTCTTTTATCCTTCTTTTTAAATACAGCTACATGTTTAATGTTTTTTGAAATAAATTTTTTAGACTCAACTTTTGTCACCATCATTTTACCGTCTTCAGTAAAAGTTATAATATCATCAATATCAGAACACTCCTCAATAAACTCGTCTCTTTTAATTGAAGTGCCAATAAAGCCTTCCTCTCTATTTACATAAAGTTTACAATTTTTAACAACTACTTTTTTAGCATCTACATCTGCAAATATTCTTATTTCTGTTTTTCTCTTTTTTTCTTTTCCATAAACTGATTTAAGATTTTTAAAATAATCAATTGCAAAATCAGTTAAATTATTAAGACTGAACGCTATTTTTTCTAATTCAGCTTCAATAGCTTCAATCTTAATTTGAGCTTTATCAATATCAAATTTTGAAATTCTTTTAATTTTAATTTCTGTTAGTCTAACAATATCATCCTCAATCACTTCTCTTTTTAAGTGAGTAGTAAAAGGCTTCAATCCTATTGATATCGCAGAGATAACTCCTTTCCAGGTTTCAACATTTTCTATGTCACGATAAATTCTGTTTTCAATGAAAATTCTCTCCAAAGAAGCATAATGCCATTGACTCTCGTAATCACTCTTTTTATATTCTAATTCTAACCTTAAAAGTTCTTTTGTATTTTCAGTAGATCTTTTTAAGATCTCTGAAACACCAATAAACAAAGGCTTATTATCTTCAATAACACAACCTAACGGAGATATAGAGGTTTCACAAGATGTAAAAGCAAATAACCCATCTATTGTTTTATCAGGAGAAACATTGGATGGTAAATGAACTAAAACTTCAACGTCGTTAGCAGTGTTATCTTCAATTTTTTTTATTTTAATCTTTCCGTTATCATTAGCTTTTAATATTGAATCGATTAAAGATGAAGTAGTTGTAGAAAAAGGAATTTCACTAATAACTAAAGTGTTTTTATTTAATTGACTAATTCTAGCTCTTACCTTTACTCTACCTCCCCTCAACCCATCATTATAGTTACTGATATCCATAATTCCTGATGTTGGAAAATCTGGAAATATTGTAAATTTTTGACCTTTCAAACATTTAATTGACGAATCTATTAGTTCGATAAAGTTGTGAGGTAAAATTTTTGTAGACAAACCAACTGCAATACCTTCTCCACCTTGAGCTAAAAGTAAAGGAAATTTAACGGGTAAATTAATGGGTTCTTTTCTTCTTCCATCATAAGAAGATTGCCATTTAGTGATTTTAGGACTAAATACAACTTCTAGAGCAAATTTTGATAATCTTGCTTCAATATATCTAGAGGCAGCAGATCTATCTCCAGTTAATATGTTTCCCCAATTCCCTTGGGTTTCAATTAATAAATCTTTTTGACCAATCTGAACCATTGCATCGGCAATACTTGCATCTCCATGAGGATGATATTGCATTGTATGCCCAACAATATTAGCAACTTTATTAAAACGACCATCATCTAGATCTTTCATTGAATGAAGAATTCTTCTTTGCACAGGTTTAAAACCATCTTCAATTGATGGCACTGCTCTTTCCAATATTACATAAGAAGCATAATCAAGAAACCAATCTTTATACATACCTGAAACTCTTACCAATGAATCTTCTAACTCATTTTCTGAATTTGGCTGGCTTGACTCAATGTAATCTTCTTCCATATTAAGAATCTATTCTATCCAGTTCAACTTTAAGGTTATCTATTATAAATTTCTGTCTATCAGGTGTGTTTTTACCCATATAAAAAGAAAGGAGTTCGTCAATACTGAAATTTTCATCTAACATAACTGGATCTAGTTTTATACTTTCTCCAATAAAATGTTTGAACTCGTTTGGTGAAATTTCTCCTAAACCCTTAAATCTAGTGATTTCAGGTTTAGCACCCAATTTATTGACAGCTTCAATTCTTTCATTTTCAGAGTAACAGTAAATAGTTTCTTTTTTATTTCTAACTCTAAAAAGTGGTGTTTGAAGTATATACAAATGTCCTTCTTTAATTAATTCAGGAAAGAATTGTAAAAAAAATGTAATCAATAGTAACCTAATATGCATTCCATCAACATCAGCATCAGTTGCGATTACTATGTTATTATATCTTAAATATTCAATACTATCCTCAATATTAAGAGCAGCCTGAAGTAAATTAAATTCTTCATTTTCATAAACAATCTTTTTAGTCATAGAATAACAATTAAGAGGCTTACCTCTTAAACTAAAAACTGCCTGAGTATTTACATTTCTAGATTTTGTTATAGATCCACTAGCTGAATCACCTTCAGTAATAAACAAAGTTGAATCAAGTCTATTTTCTTTATTCATGTCGCCAAGATGAACCCTACAATCTCTTAATTTTTTATTATGTAGACTTGACTTTTTAGCTCTTTCTCTTGCTAACTTTCTAATACCTGAAAGCTCTTTTCTTTCTTTTTCTGCTTGAATAATCTTTTTTTGGATTTTTTCAGCAGTATTTTGATTTTTATGAAGATAATTATCTAAATATTTACCTATAAAATCATTAATGTAAGATCTGACTGTTGGAAGTCCACCTCCCATTTCAGTAGAACCTAATTTTGTCTTAGTTTGAGATTCAAAAACAGGCTCCATAACCTTAATACTAACAGCAGAAATGATAGACTTTCTTATGTCACTGGCGTCATAAGGTTTTCCGTAAAAATCTCTTACAACTTTAACAATTGCTTCTCTAAAAGCAGACTGGTGAGTCCCACCTTGTGTAGTATGCTGTCCGTTTACAAATGAATAATACTCTTCACTATACTGAATCCTACTATGAGTTAAAGCAACTTCAATATCATCTCCTTTCAAATGGATTATGGGATATAACAATTTTTCTATATCATTATTATCTTCCAATAGATCTTTAAGTCCGTTTTTTGAAATATATTTTTCACCATTAAAAACAATAGTTAATCCTGGATTTAAATAAACATAATATCTAAGCATTTTTGAAACATATTCTGCTCTATATTTATATTTTTTAAAAATTATATCGTCAGGAATAAAAGTAACTTTTGTCCCTTTTCTTTTTGATGATTCTTCAACATCCTTATCTAGAGTTAAATTACCCTGTTCAAAATATACTGACTTAATTTTTCCGTCTCTACATGAATCTACTTTAAAACTTGAAGAAAGTGCATTAACGGCTTTAGTACCAACCCCATTTAATCCAACTGATTTTTTGAATGCTCTAGAATCATACTTTCCTCCTGTATTCATTTTAGAGACAACATCAACGACTTTTCCAAGTGGAATACCTCTTCCATAATCTCTAACAGAAACACCAGAATCAGAAATTGAGATTTCAATTGTTTTTCCAGCGCCCATAACAAATTCATCAATTGAATTGTCTAAAACTTCTTTCAAAAGTATATAAATACCATCATCAGGTGAAGAACCATCCCCTAATTTTCCTATATACATTCCTGGACGCATTCTAATATGCTCTTTCCAATCTAATGAGCGAATATTGTCTTCAGTATAATTTGATGAAACTGACATAGCTACGAAAATAGCTAATATAGATGTGGATTAAAAAAAAATAAAATGGTGTTTTAATAAATTAATTAACAATAGAATTAATCAGTTGTTGAAATCTTTTTTACACATTAAACCTAAAATGCATTACGTCACCATCCTTAACTACATAATCTTTTCCTTCAATATTTAATTTACCAGCTTCTTTTACTTTAATTTCACTTTTATATTCAGTGTAATCTTTAAAAGAAATTACCTCAGCTCTAATAAACCCTTTTTCGAAATCAGTATGTATTACTCCAGCAGCTTGAGGAGCTGTCATTCCTTTATTTATTGTCCACGCTCTAACTTCCTTAACTCCTGCTGTAAAATAAGTTTGAAGACTAAGTAAATCATATGATTTTTTAATAAGTTTTGAAGAACCCGCTTCACTTAAGCCAATGTCATCTAAAAACGCTTTTCTGTCATCAAAATTATCTAATTCATTTATATCAGCTTCAGTTGCTACAGCTAAAATTAGTAAATCAGAATTTTCATTTTTAATAGCTTCTTTTACTTTATTAACGTATTCATTTCCATGTACAGCTGAAGATTCATCAACATTACAAACGTATAAAACTGGTTTTTTAGTGATTAGGTCCAACGTGTTAGAGAATTCCTCCTCTTTCTCAGAAAACTCAAAACTTCTTACAGGGTTAAATGATTGTAAATGATTAATTATTTTTACTAAAATATCATTCTGAAAAGCAGCATCTTTATTTCCTGTTTTAATCAAACGAGATATTTTGTCTTTTCTTTTTTCTAAAGTTTCTAAATCTTTTAACTGTAATTCTAAATCGATTATTTCTTTATCTCTTACAGGATCAATAGTGTTTTCAACGTGAATGATATTATTATCATCAAAACATCTTAAAACATGAATAATAGCATCAGTTTCTCTAATATTAGCTAAAAATTGATTACCTAACCCTTCTCCTTTACTTGCACCTTTTACAAGTCCAGCTATGTCAACAATTTCTACATTAGCAGGTACAACTTTTTCAGGATTAACATACGATTCTAACTCTGTTAATCTTTTGTCAGGAACATTAATTATTCCAATATTTGGTTCAATAGTGCAAAAAGGGAAATTAGCACTTTGAGCTTTGGTATTAGACAAACAATTAAATAAAGTTGATTTTCCTACATTGGGTAGTCCTACAATTCCAGCTTTCATATATTAATTATCAGGATGCATGAATTTTTGTTTTGACAATAATTCCTGTTCAGTTTCAACATTTTGATCATCAGGAACACAACAATCAACAGGACAAACAGCTGCACATTGAGGCTCTTCATGAAAACCTTTGCATTCAGTGCATTTATCTGGTGAAATAAAATAAAATTCGTCAGAAATAGGTTCTTGATCTGCCTCAGCGTTAACATTTTTACCATTAGGAAGAATAATATTTCCTCCTAAGCTTGTACCATCAGCATATTTCCACTCATATGCAGCTTCATAAATTGCTGTATTTGGACATTCGGGCTCGCAAGCTCCACAATTAATACATTCTTCAGTAATTATTATTGCCATTGTAAAATATTGAATCTTTACTTAGATTTGCGCAAAAATAATACCAATAACATTTACAAACAAGTTTGATGTCAGATTTTAAAGAAAGATTAATAGCTTTTTCAGAACTAGGCACACTTTTCAAAGAGAACGTAGATAAAAAAGAAAACAAAAAATTTCCTGAATGGGATACTGTTTTAGAAAAAACTTTAATTGAATCTCACAGTTATAATTCTTGGTTTACTATTGATAATCTAAAACTTTCACTAAAAAACTGGTCCAATTCACTGCAAGAAAACATTATATCCGATTGGTTATCTAAATATAATATTGAAGATAAATCTTCAAAAAAAATTGCAATTATAATGGCAGGTAATATACCAGCTGTAGGGTTTCATGATTTATTATGTTCATTATTATTAAATTTTGATTGTATCGTAAAGTTGTCCTCCGAAGACAAATTACTAATTCCATTTATTGTAAAGTTCTTAGAGTCAAGAAACGAAAAATTAAAAAATAAAGTCACATTTGAAAGTGAAAAACTAAAAGACTTTGATGGTGTAATTGCTACTGGAAATAATAATTCTCACAGATATTTTGACTATTATTTCAGTAAATATCCCAACCTTCTTAGAAAAACCAGACATTCTATTGCTGTATTAGACGGTAAAGAATCAGATAATGATCTTTCGGACCTATCAAACGATATTTTTAATTACTTTGGATTAGGGTGTAGAAGCGTTTCAAAAGTATTTATCCCATATGGATATGATTTAGATTTATTATTTAATGCATTTTTTAGACATAAAGAAGTTGTTAATCATAATAAATACGTTAATAATTTTGATTACAATAAAGCAGTTTATTTAATGAGTAAAGAAAAGTTCATTGAAAATGGATTCATAATTTTAAAAGAAGAGTCAAAACTCGGTTCCCCTATTGGATGCTTATTTTATGAGTTTTATAACGATAAAAAAGAAATAACGAAACTTATAAATAATAACTCTGATAGTATTCAATGTGTTGTAAGTAACATAAATTTTAACACTAATATAAAATTTGGACAAACACAATGTCCAAATATTAGTGACTATGCTGATAATAATGATACAATTAAATTTTTGTTGAAAATATGATGATATCTTAATTTAGGTATCATCTTTGATAAGAACTAATTAATTAATTTCGATACTTTTAAAATACATGAAAAAACATAATTTTAGCGCAGGTCCAAGTATATTACCAAGATCCGTAATTGAACAAGCTTCCAATGGAATTTTAAACATTAATAACTCAAATCTATCTCTAATTGAGATTTCCCACAGAAGTAAAGATTTTGTTGAAATAATGGACAGAGCTACATCTCTAGCCTTAGAATTACTTGATTTAAACAACAAGGGATATAAAGCATTATTTCTGCAAGGTGGTGCGAGTATGCAATTTTTAATGACTGCCTATAATTTGCTTGAAAATAAAGCTGGATACATAAACACAGGAGCATGGTCTACTAAAGCTTTAAAAGAAGCTAAAAACTTTGGTGATGCAATTGAAGTGGCAACATCTAAAGATGCCAATTTTAATTACATTCCTAAAAATTATTCTTTAGATTCAGATTTAGACTATTTACACATCACCACTAATAACACAATTTTCGGGACTCAATTTCATGAGCTCCCAAAAACTAATACAAATTTAATATGTGATATGTCTTCTGATATTTTTTCCAGAAATATTGATTTTTCTAAGTTCTCACTAATATATGCTGGTGCTCAAAAAAATATGGGGCCTGCTGGAACAACTTTAGTTATAGTTAAAGAAGAAATACTTGGAAAGGTTTCAAGAACTATTCCTTCAATGTTGGATTATAAAGTACATATTGATAAAGACAGTATGTTTAATACTCCTCCTGTATTTGCTGTTTATACTTCAATGTTAACTTTAGAGTGGCTATCAAAAAACGGAGGGATTAAAGCAATAGAAGATAAAAACATTGAGAAAGCAAATTTACTTTACAACGCAATTGACTCAAATGATCTTTTTAATGGGTTTGCAAAAAAAGAAGATAGAAGTTTAATGAATGTAACCTTTAATCTTAATGACCAAAACCATAAGGAACATTTCGATCGTTTATGTTTGGAAGCCAACATAAGTGGAGTCAATGGACATAGATCTGTTGGTGGCTATAGAGCTTCAATTTATAATGCATTAGATATTAGCTCAGTTAAAGTTTTAATTGAAGCAATGAATCAACTTAATAAACTAGTTTAAAATTAAAAAATAATGATAAATGTTTTAGCAAACGATGGTATTTCTAATTCCGGAGTTGAAGAATTAAAAAAATCAGGTTTCAATATTATTACTACAAATGTTGCTCAAGAGCAATTAGAGAATTACATTAATAAAGAAGAAATTAGTGTAATCCTGGTTAGAAGTGCAACAACAGTGAGAAAAGAATTGATAGATAAATGTCCAGGTTTAAAAATTATTGGACGAGGTGGTGTTGGAATGGATAACATTGATGTTGAATATGCTAGAAGCAAAAACATTAGCGTAATTAATACACCAGCTGCATCTTCATCATCAGTTGCTGAACTAGTATTCGCTCACCTGTATAGTGGAGTAAGATTTCTCCACGAATCTAACCGTTCAATGCCATTAGATGGAGATTCTAATTTTAAAAAATTAAAAAAAGCCTATGCAAAAGGAGTTGAACTTAGAGGTAAAACATTAGGAATTATTGGTTTTGGAAGAATTGGTAGAGAAACTGCTAAAATTGCTATTGGAGCAGGAATGAATGTTCTAGCTTATGATAAATTCTTATCTGATACTACTTTGGAATTAGAATTTATGGGTGGTAAATCGATTAACATTGATATTAAAATATCGAAATTTGACGACCTTCTTAAAAACTCAGATTTTATTAGTTTACACGTTCCAGCACAAAAAAATTATGTTATTGATAAAAATCAATTTGAATTAATGAAAGATGGTGTAGGTTTAATAAACGCTGCTAGAGGTGGTGTTGTTAATGAAGTTGAATTAGTTAATGCATTAGACTCTGGAAAAGTTTCGTTTGCAGGATTAGATACTTTTGAAAACGAACCAAAACCTGAAATTAAATTGTTAATGCATCCTAGAATTTCTTTAACTCCCCACATCGGAGCTGCAACAAATGAAGCACAAGATAGAATTGGTATAGAATTAGCTCAACAAATTGCAGAAATTTTAAAATAAATGTTAGAAAAGTTAAAGAATAAATGGGAAATTGAATCGAATTTTCAGGTTATTATAATTTTAATTGTTTTTGCTGTCACTGGTTCTGCTGCTGCCAAAATATCTGGTCCAATTACTGCATATTTTGAGTTAGATAATGTTCATGTTTTATTATACTGGCCAATAAGATTATTAATTGTATTTCCTGCATATCAATTAATGCTAGTCTTCTTTGGACTTCTTGGAAGTATAATTGTAAGTGTTTTTACATTTCAGATAAATAAATACTATTATAATTTCTTTTTAAAAATGTCAATTATCTTTTCTAAAAAAATGATAAAATATCTTTCTTTTGGAATCTTATTTAACGATTAATTTTTTTTAACAAAAGAACTCTTTGAGTCCATTAATTTTTTAACTTTTGGAGCAATTACAAACGAACAATAGGGAGCATTACTGTTTAAATTAAAATAGTCATGATGATAATTTTCTGCTAAATAAAAAACAGAATTATCTTCAATTGTTGTTACTATATCATTTTTAAAAGTTCCTTTTAAATTTAACTCTGAAATATAACTTTCTATTATTTTGATTTCGTCTTTCTGATCGGTAAATATTGATGACCTGTATTGGGTTCCAACATCATTTCCTTGTCTATTTAGAGTCGTTGGATCATGAGTTGAAAAAAAGACAACTAATAAATCATTAAAAGAAATAACAGAAGAATCGTATTCAATTTTAATTACTTCTGAATGACCTGTTGTTCCAGTACATACTTGTTCGTATGTAGGATTAACAATATGTCCACCAATATAACCAGGCAATACAGACTTAACTCCATTAATTTTTTTAAAAATAGCTTCAGTGCACCAAAAACAACCACCACCAAAAATTGAAGTTTTAATCATATTATTTAATTGTTTTCATTTGTAAAATTAGTTTAAATTTGTATTCGTTTTAAATTATTTAATAAAAAAAATGAAAAAATTTTGTGTTATATTTTTTATATTATTTGTAACATTTAATTATTCTCAAAATAGAAAAGAAATTGAAATCATCAGATTTGATAATCCGCCGAAAATTGATGGAATAATTAATGATTCTCAGTGGAAAAACCTAGAAGCTGCTACAGGATTTGAAAGATGGATGCCTAATAATGGACAAAAAGAAAGAGAAGGTTACGAGTCTTTTATTTATTTAGGCTATGATGATACTGGAATTTACATAGCTGGAAAATTCAATGACCCTAACCCTTCTTCACTTCCAAGAGAGTTCAGTCAAAGAGATGATATTTGGGAAGTGAATGCCGAATCTTTTTGGCTTAGTATTAATACAAATGATGATAATTTAAACGATCAAGGTTTTCAGGTTACCAGTGCCGGCACACTGGGCGATACTTACACATCCGGTGAATTTTCTGAGGATGATTGGAATTTTGATACTGTTTTTGAAGCTAAAGTTTCAATTGATGAAAATGGGTGGAACATGGAAATGAAAATTCCTTACAGCGCTCTTAGATTTCCGTCTTCTGATATTCAATCGTGGGGAATACAATTTTCAAGAAGAATAATTGAATTTGGTGAATTTTATACATGGAATTATATTAATACCAAAACATCCACATTTAGAGAATCTTTAGGCCTATTAAAAGGACTAAAAAACATATCACCTCCTACCCGTCTATTCTTCTATCCCTATTTACAATCTTCTGTAGATTTAAATAAAAACAATCGACCATTAAGTGGATATTCTGCAGGAATGGATTTAAAGTACGGAATCAGTAATAATTTTACTTTGGATGCCACATTAATACCTGATTTTGGACAAGTTGCTTTTGATGAAAAAGAATTAAACTTAAGCCCATTCGAGCAAAAATTTGATGAAAATAGAGCTTTTTTTACTGAGGGGTCTCAGTTGTTTAAAAAAGCAGATACTGGTGGCTTTAGAGGAGGAAACTTTTTCTACAGTAGAAGAATTGGTGATGATGTTAATTTAAACATGGATGAATTAATTGAAGGCAATGAAGAATTAATAAGTTACGATACTAAAGCAAAACTTGTTAATTCAATTAAATTGACTGGAACTACAAATTCAGGACTTAGCATTGGAATAATTAATTCAATTACTGAAAAAGCTTATGCTAATGTCAAAAACCTAAACACTCAAGAAATAAAAAATAAACTAATAGCTCCATTAACAAATTACAATGTGCTTTCGCTAAGTCAAACAGCTTTAAATGAATACTCTACATTTTCATTTTTAAATACTAATGTTAACAGAGGAAGTGATTTTAATAATTCTAATAACAGTGCATTAGTAATTGACTTATTTGATAATAAAAGAAAATTTAATTTTAATGCTAGCGTATTCCAAAGCAATTCTAAGTCCTTTTCTGAAATAAA
>UPTG01000671.1_pt1 | contig 27350 bp, 21 predicted proteins | sample 2160121 | NCBI WGS metagenome assembly UPTG01 (sample SAMN06266255, study PRJEB28933) | marine metagenome | isolation source: Columbia River Estuary | place: USA:Columbia River Estuary, USA | collected 2014-07-27
ATGCGAACCCGCTAACTATGACTTGTTACAAGACTACGTCCGCGAGACCTTGGGTAGTCGGGCCAAAATAATAGCGTCAACTTATGGCAATGTGGATATTAGTCAGCTTGAGGGCACCACAGACTGGAACGCCACAGATGTCCCAGAGCGCCAGGCCGCTCGCGAGGCCTCGGCTTCGCTACCCGAGGAACAACCGCTGCCCGAATGTGGATTTCTCAGAGCGCAGAATACGGGTGAGGGCTTCGAAAGTATGGGCTGGCGTATCCACCCTGAGATGATCTTTAGCTACCGAACATTATTCGAGTTTCTGCGCAGGCTGAACGTCGATCGGATGAAGGCTATTTTCATCACTGAACAGGGAATCTTCGCCTACAACATGGTCGGTGGCGTACTTCAGGAACTGCCCATTGACGACTGTATGGAATCGAGAGTCGAAATTATTGCTGAATCTATCGACGCTACCTGGGAAGACCGCTTGATGGACTGCCTGCTAAAGGCACAGGTTTAAGGATCTACGTTTTAGAAGAAACTACATTTTAGAGAGAAGTTAGAGGCCTCCGACGGAGGCCCCTAAGTCTTTAGTTCGACTAGCAGTACACCAACTACATATGGATCCTAAAGCCCGCTTCAATCGTGCGACCCGCCCGTGGGGCCATTTGGGCAATGAATGACGTATGCAAGCGCTGCTCTTCATCGGTCAAGTTGAGCCCGTTCACAAACAAATCGACATTGGTCGATCCAAAATCCATTGCGTAGGACACGTAAAGCCGCAGATCATCATAGCTCTCAGTAGACAGTTCGTTAGCTGCTACATCGGACTGGCTTGATACTGTGCGCCATGAGGCCTCCGCCTGGAAAGGACCTTGGGTGAAGTTTCCCGTGAGAGTCCAGCGCTGGGGAGGAATTCGCGGTAAATTTCGATTCGATCCTTCGTCCAGTCGAGCTTCAACCAGATCATAAGCCGCACTCAGTGTGAGGGCCCCTTCTGACCAGGTCATTGCCGTCCAAGACGCCTCAGCTTCCATACCTATAATTTTTGCGTCACCTTGAGACCACTGCAAGACAGGTAACTCATCCTCCTCAAGGCCGGTGTTAGCCTCGTAGATAAAGTTATCGAAGTCTGTTGAAAAAGCCCCCAATGCAAAATTCACCCGATTTGAGGAATAACGGAGGTTTGCAGAAATATTCTTGGCGGTTTCCTCGTCCAGCGAAGCATCACCAATTTCAAAGGTCTGTGTCGCCAAGTGCGGCCCATTGCTGTAGAGCTCTTCAGCAATTGGAGCACGATTGGAGTAATCGACTTGACCGCTCAAAGTCCACGAATCGGCCAAGGGTATTATCATCCCCAGCGATGCAGAACCCAGGTTGAAGTCTCGTGCCCGACCCTCACTAGGATCGTGCTCTACCTTTTCATAGCGGAGGCCTGTTTCTAGGCTGATGTCACCCAGGCTCTTTTGACCCACCCAAAATAAACCGAGCGATTGGGTATCAACAGGCGGGACGAACGCCTCTTCGCCAAGGGCTGAGAATTTACGGTTCGAAATTTGCAAGCCTGCAGCACCTTCAAAACCCAATACCGCATGATGGGTGGCTTCTAACCTAGCTTCCCAAGCTTCAGTTTTGAATTGGGTACCACCCTCTTCACCCTCAACCTCAGTGTGTTCATAGTCGTTATAACCCATACGCACATTCACATTACGAATGCCGGGGAGAGGCGCCTCTAAACCACCCTCAACGTCGATTCGGGTTTGCTTCAGATCAAGAATAGGGGGCATTTCTTCTTCGCCATGCCCCTCATGCTCGCCCTCGTGCTCCCCTTCATGATCATCGTCATCATGTTCATCTTCGTCGTGTTCGTCGTGTTCACCTTCATGCTCATCACCGTGCTCTTCGTCATGGTGATGCGAGTGACCGGGCAATCCATACTCACCCTCATACGTGGACACCGCGACGCCTAAAAAGCCAGTATCGCCAATGAAGGATAGACCAAAGCTGCCACCCTGAACTTGCATTTGGCTGCCAGGAAGAGTGCCAAAAGCCTCCTCCTCACCCTCGTGCTCATCATGGCCCTCATCATCATGATCGTCGTGGCCTTCATCGTCGTGGTGCTCGTCACCATGCTCTTCACTGGCCCGCTGCAACGAGGACTCGGCATAGCCGGGAATGTCGTATTCGTCAGCATCACGGTAAAAACCATCGACATGGAATGCGAAAGCACCTGCACCACCCTCAATACGGCCTGCCCCTGCGCGCTGGCTAGCATTGTCGGATCCTCTGACCTCCAAGTCCGCCGACATAGCCTCTGGTATGTTGTGGGGAATTCTACCCGTGTGAATGTCAACAACCCCGCCGATAGCACCGCTGCCGTAAAGCAAGGTGCTTGGTCCTTTCAATACTTCAATAGATTGAGCAGCAAATGGCTCAATCGTCGTGACGTGGTCGGGACTGGATATCGACACATCAAGGCTATCGATTCGGTCTTCCATGATTTTTACCCGAGGACCACTTAAACCCCGAATAACGGGCCGGCCAACGGCGGGACCGAAACTGGCTGAATGGACACCTGGAATCACGCTGAGCGTATCGCCAAGTGAAGCAGCGAGGGCTTTACTGAGCTCATCACCAGCCAACACTGTGACGGGTTGTGACAGGCCCTCAGCTGACAGCGGGTGTGAACGAACAATAACTTCTTCGAGGGCGGCATCTGACTCGGTTTGGCTCAGCGCTTCACCAGCCACAGCAAGTAGGCCCAGACAGGACGCAAGTCCCGTCCAAACATTAAATTTGGATTTCATTAGAAAGTTCCTAAAAATTAGATGTGATTAGCCCGATCGGGCTTAAACGTTACGATGTGCTTATCGGCCCGTCGGGGGGGCACGCACCATGGCGACTGAGCGACCGCCCTGATACCCCGGAACAACGAACACCTCTAAGAGGGGACGAAACTTGTCGTCGCCCGCACTAACACATGCCTTCGGAGCAGAAGCAGGGTCAGCAGCGCCACCCTCACACAGCTCACAGAGCTCCTCGTCACAAAATGGACTGGCCTCATGAGCGACCGTCGTGGTTTGCCCCACGACCAAGACGCTCAGTAGTAGCCCCCACGCCAAACCACTCAGCGGCATCAACCGCAGCAGACCGCGCTTATAACGAGTTTCAGGGAGGCTTAAGTTCATAACAATATGATACATCATATCATTATGTAGTGCAAAGTTTAACTCAGGGGGTTGTGGTCGCTATGCGTCACACTCGCAATGCTTAGCCTGTCGGCACATACGGAAATTGATAAGGTGGCTAGCAAACACCAACAGCGCACCGACAATGGTGAGCACCTTCTCACCCACTTCACCTGCAAGATCATGTCCCACGGTTGCGGATGCCACCAAAATCAGTAAACCCGTGAACCCAACAACCATTATTCGATAGCTTTTGTGCTCACGACAGCCCAGGGATAAAGCGATGGCACTTATGGGAATAGCGAGAAACACCATGGCGGTGTGAAAAAGCTCATCGGTTAATGCCACGGCTAGTGCAGATGGATAAATAGCGAGCAGCGCTGGCAATGCCAAACAATGCAGCATGCAAAGCGAGGACAGTCCCATTGCGGTTTTGTCGGCCAGGGGCTTGGGCGTTGTGGTAAAGGTATTCACGGATTAAAAACTCTAGTTTATTTGCAATCTGAGCAAGTGCCAGATACTTCCAGCTGCTTGTCGCTAAGGTTAAAGCCCACGTCGGCGGCAACACGCTCAATGGCACTAAGGGTTTCTGACGTCACATCGACCTCCTGAACCCGAGTGCAGTCGTTACAAATTAAAAACTGCGGACGGCGAAAGTGGCTGTGCTGACAGCTAATATGGGAGCAGGCAATATACTTATTCGTCGTGCTCAGCCTATGAACCAACGATTGCCCTTCTAAAAAATCTAATATCCTGTAAACCGACATGGCCGGCATTGCGGTGTGACCTTGCTGGTTACACAGCTCCGTCAACTCATAGGCAGAGACGGCAGCATTGCACTCTACCAAAGCCGTTAACACCTGCTTTCTGCGCTTTGTCAGCTTTACGCCATTATCTGCGCATTTCTGTTCCGCACTTGAAATTACGTCCACGTTTGTCCTACGTCCCGCCTATTAAACACGTGCTGGTGATGATACAGAGTATCATGGCGGATTGCACAGCCCAGAAATAGTCGAGGCAGTACGCATGTCCATAATGCGGCAGCAGAATATGAAAAAAGACGCAATCTGAGATCTACCCTAGCGAAACCGCCTAAGTTTAGGCGCGTTGATGGCGCGCCGATCCGGTCAGCGCCATGGTTTGCACCGTTTCGATCAGCTTAGGCACGTCGCTTAATTCTTCAATGAGTGACGCCAGCTGCACGGTTCGCTTTTTGTAGTGCAAGATGGCCGGAAGTATAGGCACCCCGGCTGCGGTCGCGATCCTAGCGAAGCCCTGCTTAAATTCACCCGAACCTCCTCGCGTCCCCTGTGGGGTCACCCCCAAGACCAAACGCGAGCGTCGGCTAAACTCGGTTCGCATTTGCTCCACGAGTCCCTGAGAGCTGCGACGATCAACGGGAATGCCTCCTAGCCCGCGTAATATGGGGCCCAGAGGAAACCAAAACAGCGTGTGCTTCATCATGAAGCTAGACTTGAGACCCAGGGACCAAAGGACCGCAATCGTCAGAATAAAGTCCATATTGGAACTGTGGGGCACCAAAGCGACGACAAATTTGGGGCGATTTGGAAACTCACCGTTGATACGCCAGCCAAGAATTCTTAAGGTTGATCGACCTATAAACCGAGTCAGCGGGTTGTAGACCTGAGGTAGTTGGTCACCAAGATTTTGCCACTTCATTATTATTGAGCTCCTAGGCATCACAGCAATCGAACACGATCTACAGCAGCTGATCTCAGCTGTATCTAGCCTGAAGATTCACTCAGGGTTCGCCGGTAATTATAGAGCCATGCACTGCCTTTGCGTAGCTCGAGACGTAAAAATTTACGACTAGCACCCGGTTGGCGGCGCCTACCCTTCGAACAGTCCTGAGGTACTTCAATACTCCTTAACTATTACTGAATCTTTATGTAACTCACCGAGCCATAGCTGAGTGGGGGCTTACATTGAGTCGCAGAGCCCAAGTACGCCAGCATGCCGATCCTCTGGCACTAGGCTGATTAGTGACTTTGCTGTATTGGTGACTTTGTTGCGTCGGTACCCGTCAAGTATCGCTGTCTAATGCGCCGCGCCGCGCCCACACAAGTACCCACAAAAGCAACGCCGAAAAATTATGCCGACTCGGACTAACAAATCTTCTATAAGCGTTACACTGGCACTGTGAGCTATCCAGATTACCAAGAGCTATACGACAGAGCCTGTGAGCGGAAAGGGGGCGATGCTGCGGTGGAAGCGATGCTTCCAAAAGTTGCGAGTAAAAAGCAGCTAAAAACCTTAGGCTCAGATCGCTATCTCGCTGAGTTCACCCGCAAGATCTTTCAGTCGGGATTTGTCTGGCGCGTTGTCGATAAAAAATGGGACCACTTCGAAGAAGAGTTCTGGGGCTTTGATATCGAGCGCCTCTTGATGATGCCCGAGGATATGCTCGAACGTAAGGCGAGTAATCCTGCAATCATACGAAACCACAATAAAGTAAAAACCATCCTCGCGAATGCCGCCATGATCGCAGATACCGAGCGTCGCGAGGCGCGTGGTTTTGGTGCGTTTATCGCCGACTGGCCTGACGACGATGTGATTGGCCTTTGGCTTTACCTTAAAAAACAAGGCAGTCGCCTGGGCGGCAACACCGGCCCCTATGCCCTGCGTACGCTAGGTGTCGATACCTTTTTACTCACCGCCGATGTGGAAGGCTGTTTGCGCAATCACGGTATTATTGATTCCGGTATCACTAGTCAAAGGGCCCTGCGCGCCACGCAAACCTTTTTCAATGACTTGCGTGAGCAGTCCGGCCGAAACCTCGCGGCGCTCAGCCGCATTGTGTCATTCGGTTATGGCCAGAACAGAGCGGGTGTTACAGGTGCATAAACGCAGCGTGACATGCCCCAGCTTGCGCGCTGATCCTTATCACTAGCCGCAGCCAAATAACAGGGCCTAGGGTTTAAGCACCGTTAGTTCAACCTGCGTAAGACCGCTGTGCTCTTCACTGCTGACCGTCAAGTATCCGTCCTCGATCATCGCTTGCAGCGACATACTACTGCCGGCCATGGCAACCAGTTCAGTCAGCGAGTTATCTGATATCTGGATAACCCGTAGATGCTCAAAACGCCTGAGTACGTCTGCCTGCTTTGACCACCATACAGGGACCGACCGATCACCGTAGACATACAAGACAACACGATGTGCACGACCACTGGCTTTGCGAATTCGACTTTCATCGGGGGTGCCCAAATCTATCCAAAGCTCGATGTCATCAGACAATGATTTTTGCCACAAATCTGGCTCGTTGTCGGTGCTAATACCTCGACCAAACTCCAATCGCTCGTGGGCGTGCAGAGCAAAAGCGACAACCCTCAGCATCATGCGCGCTTCGGTCTCTGAGGGATGGCAGGCTATGGTCAGTGGGTACTCCTGATACACATGCCGATCCATATCAGTCACATTTAGCTTGGCTTTGTAGATGCTCGACTTAATGGCCATATTGATACCTTTAAAACTTCAGTGATAAACGGCTTACGGTAGAACCCCGCTTTTTCCTATCGCACTTATCCGCCAGCTCATCCCTCGTCATAAGAAGCCCTTGCAAGATCAATCGCCTCAAGGTTCTCGACCGCCCAATACCCCAGCGCATCGACCGCGGCATGAAATGATAAACCCATCTCACTCAGTGCGTATTCAACCTTCGGCGGTATCTCCGGATAGTGTGTACGAACCACCAAGCCATCGCGCTCCAAGGCCTTAAGGGTCACACTCAGCATTCTTTGGGAAATACCCAAGCGGTGCTTAAGTTCGTTAAAACGTGAGGCGCCATTGCGCGCCATCGAGATCACTAGCAACACGCTCCAACGATCACCCACTCGGGCGAGTACCTGATTGATTCTTTCAAATTCGGGGCAGATCTCTGACTGGGACATAATGCTTCCTGACTTAGAGTCCTTGCTTACGGTTCCTTGCTTACGGTTCCTTCACAGTAACTGAGGCCAATAAGTGTGACGTCTTGCGGGATCCCTAGGTTACTTGTATAAACCCGGTATCAAAAATATACCACCTTAGTGCGTGCGCGTAAAAAGCGTGCTCACTGGCGCAATCGTCCATTAAATGACGCTGAGGATCTGTTCGCAGCCGTTAAAGGGACAACACCAAACTCTATTGAATAATTAATCGGGAAATCCAAATGACCTCTTCAGCATCACCTTTGTTCCAACCTCTAGAGTTACCCAACGGCGTCGTTATTCCCAATCGCCTTTGCAAGGCCGCGATGGAAGAAAATCTCTGTGATGAAGGCCAAATACCCGGGGACCGCTTATTTGAACTTTATCGCCGCTGGGCCGAGGGGGGTGTAGGCCTTACCCTAACAGGCAACGTGATGGTCGCACCCGACGCCATGACCGGGCCGGGAGGCGTTGTACTGCAAGCAGAGACCGACCTCGCTCCGTTTAGCCAGTGGGCAAAGGCGGGCACACCACCCGGTGGGCAGCTATGGATGCAAATCAATCACCCTGGGCGCCAAGTCTATGAGGCCATGGGTGAAACCGCCCTATCACCGTCCGATGTAGCCTTGGACATGGGTAATTTGTCCAAGCTATTTGCGCAGCCTCGCGCTATGACAGAGGCTGAAATTGAAACCCTGATCGAGCGTTTTGCCACCACCAGTCAAAAGGCCGAGTCTGCAGGGTTTACCGGGGTTCAAGTACATGCCGCACACGGATACCTGATCAGCCAATTTCTATCGCCTTTAAGCAACCGCCGAACCGACCAATGGGGTGGAGACATCACCAACCGCTCGCGCATTCTTATCGAAGTCATCAAGCGCATACGGGCTGTCGTTGCACCTAAATTTTGCGTTTCGGTGAAACTTAATTCCGCAGATTTTCAAACCGGCGGATTCAACCTCGCAGACGCTATCACCGTGGTTGAATCATTGAACGAACTCGGGGTTGATCTGGTAGAGCTATCCGGCGGTAGCTACGAGAGCCCTGCCATGCAGGGCCGAGTTGCTGAGAAAGAGGAAGGCAAATCGGAATCAACACTGCGTCGAGAAGCTTATTTTGTTGATTTCGCGAGAGAGGTAGCTGCCGTCGCCCAAATGCCTATTATGGTAACCGGGGGTATTTTGCGCCGCGCGGTCGCCGAGAACGCGCTGGAGAAAAATGAGGCCGGTTTTGCCGTCGCTATGCTGGGCATCGCGAGAGGCATGGCATTTCAACCTGATTTGCCCAATCGGTGGCGTGCTGGCGACTTCGATATTGACCTGCCCGAAGTCAATTGGAAAAATAAAACCTTCGCCGCACTCGCGGTAATGGCCGTGACAAAGGTGCAACTGAATCGGGTCGCTAGCGGTAAAACCCCTAAAAAAGAAGTCAGCCCTTTTTGGTCACTTTTAGCGGATCAATTCAAAACCAAACAAAAAACCAAGCGTTATCGAAAATGGCGCAGCCAATAGTGTCCACGTAAGCGGCCCTGACGAGGTAGAATGACAAGACAGAACTTAGAACTCACTGCCTCCAACGTTTAAGTTATTCCAATCGCTAAAACTTTCTAGAACAAGGAAAAATTCAATGCCAGAAATGATACCCCTAGGCTGGTTCCACACCATTTTGGGCATCGGCGCGGTCCTCAGTGGCTTTTATGCCGTGCTGAAATACAAGGTCATTTCCCTAGAGCATCGATCCGGCAAGCTGTATGCACTCCTGACGCTCATTGTTGCAGGCACTGCGCTAGGTATTTACAACCAGGGCGGCTTTGGCATTGCCCACATCCTTGGTGTTATGACGCTTGCTGCTCTCCTTTGTGGCGTGGTTATGGAAAAAACAAAACTCTTTGGGTCGTTATCCAAGTACTTTCAGGCCCTGGGTTACACCAGCACCCTGCTGTTTCACATGATTCCCGCCATTACCGACTTCCTAAGGCGGCTCCCTATTGGCGATCCGTTTATAGATACCCTCGAAGACCCTCTGCTGAGGCAGTTTCACCTCGCCTTTTTACTCATATTTGTGATTGGCCTGATGGCGCAATTTATTTGGCTGAAGAAACGCGCGAGTTCGTAATTGGACAGCTAGCGAGGGCGCAACCACGGTAACGGGGGTGACCCAACGCATCGGTATGTAACCCCGAAAAATCATTCATTTCGGTAGGGAGGGAGTGACCTTGCTATATTAAAGATCCTTACGACACCCCCGCTACCGGAGCACGCTATGCGTCTACTGCTACCCACCCTCTTCGCACTAATTTGGTCGCTGCAGGTTTCGGCTGATCACCACAAAAATCCGCTAGAAATTAGTGCCGACAATCTCTCCAATATCGTCAAGATTATGGCGTCAGATGAATTTGAAGGGCGGGCCCCGGGCACACCTGGCGAAGACAAAACCGTCGCCTACCTCATTGCGCAACTGCAGAAAATTGGACTGGAGCCCGGAGGCGCAAAAGGCAGCTGGACGCAGGCCGTTCCCATGATGCGTTCGGAGGTAAAGTCCCCCATAAAAATGACTTTCTCGAGCCCGGAAACGGTTTTATCACTTGATCAAGGCATATCGGTATCCGTCGATACCGCGACGGCTCTCACAAACATTACTGCCGCTGATCTTCCCGTTGTTTTCGTGGGCTTCGGTGCCAATGCCCCCGAACAAGACTGGGATGACTATGGCGATATCGACTTAACCGACAAACTGGTCATTTACCTGGTCAACGATCCCGATTTTGCAGCAGAGCCCGATGAGCCCGTCGCGGGACGCTTCGGTAATCGGCGTATGACGTATTACGGCCGCTGGGCCTACAAGTTTGAAGAGGCGGCCCGGCGCGGGGCGTTTGGCGCCTTGGTGATTCACGAAACCAAAGCCGCCGGCTACGACTGGAGCGTGGCTGCAGCGGGGGCCGGAGAAAATGTCTCTCTGGCCAATAAAGATCCGAAGGCACTTCCTGTTAAGTTACAGGGCTGGCTGCATAACGATGCGGCTCACGAGCTGTTAGCTACAGCCGGCCATGATCTAGATGCGCTTAGAGTGAAAGCCCGGCAACCCGAGTTTCAAGCATTTGAGCTTGAGGGCATTCGCTTTGATGCCGATCTGGAAGTCGATATTACGACCTTTGATAGCCAGAACGTTTTGGGGCTCATACCCGGCAGCGCACGACCTGATGAAGTGATCATGGCGTCTGCGCATTGGGATGCCTATGGCGTGGGCGCGCCCGATGAACAGGGTCGCACTGTTCGTGCAGGCGCCAATGATGACGCTCTAGGAAGCGCAGGTATTCTTGAGCTTGCTCGAGTGATCAAGGCTCAGCCAGCTCTGGAGCGCAGTGTTTTATTGGCTTTTTGGACCGCGGAGGAAGCCGGGCTTGTTGGTTCAATGGCCTACGCTGCTGACCCTATTTTTCCCATTGAAAAAACTGTGGCCAACTTCACGCTAGACATCTTACAAACAGCGGGGGCGGCCAAGGATGTCATTCTTGTGGGTAAGGGACAAAGCGAGTTGGAGGATGACCTCGCTCGAGTCGCAGAGGCTGCAGGACGCTATGTCACTGAAGAGAATTTGCCCGAAAATGGCCTCTTTTACCGCGCCGACCATTTTTCTATGGCGCGGGTGGGGGTGCCGGTTTTATTAATGATGGGCATTGCTGGGGGTGCTGATCTTGTTGTCGGTGGCCGCGAGGCGGGCAACCAATGGATCGCTGACTACGTTGGCAACTGCTATCACAAGCCCTGCGATGCTTGGTCTGCTGATTGGGACTTAACCGGGGCAGTGCAAGATATCGAATTGTTCCATCAACTTATCTCGGAGCTGGGCAACGCTAAACGTTGGCCTGCTTGGAAACAGGGCTCCGAGTTCAAGGCACTACGAGAGCAGTCAGCTTCGGTCAGACAGTAAGTGCGCCGTCCATAAAAAAACCCCCGCCGAAGCGAGGGTTAACAGTTTAGGGAACCTTTCGCGCCAGGCTTCTAAAGCCTCTATGGCTTCGCTAAGTACCACTGGGCATCTCAGGGAAAGGCGCTAACCTAGAAATCCTTGGTAATGGCAAAGCGTGCATTTAGTGGAGCACCTACCGTCGCCTGATGCGTACTGTGCGAGCTTGGGAAATAGTCGGTATCAGTTAAGTTCTCAATATTGACCTGCATTCTTAGCGTATTCGATAGTTGGTAATAAAGGGCGGCATCAATGCGGGTGTAGCTGGGCAGCACCGCTGAATTGCTGTTGTTGATGAAACTTTCGTCCTGATAAGTCAAACCCAAGCCGCCGCTCAACTTTTGTGAGAACTGAAAAGAGTTCCACAGTGAAAACATGTTTTCAGGAAGCTCCCTAGGCCGCCTTCCCGAGGGACCCGACCGTCCTACTTGCTCGCCGTCTAAGTAGGTATAAGCCGCCGATATATTCCAGAAATCGGCCAGTCGTCCCTCAATTTGGATCTCGACACCATCTGTCTCTGTCTCAATCACATCAAGGGTTGAAGGGTCATTGTCAGCGACTTGTGGCGAGGTTTGTTGAATCTGGAACGCCGCGGCCGTCAGGCTTAAATCTGATGCTAGATCCCACTTAAAGCCAATCTCCATATTTTCAAACGTATTGGGGTCGAGCTGCCCTTTGCTGCCATTGATATTGGCAAACTGCTCGCCGCTGCGTGGCAAGAAGGATTCACTGTAGCTGGCGTACAGTGACATATTTACCGCGGGCTTAAACACCACACCCACGCGAGGGGAAACCTCCTCATCAGTTCTCGAACTCTCGTCGTTGTTGGGCACATTGAAAACATCAATTGCAAAGTGATCGAAGCGCGCGCCAAGGACGATATCAAACTTCTCGGTAATACTGATCTCATCCTGAATGAACGCCGAATAGACATCGATGGAAACACGGGTGTCGTCGTTCAAATCGACATAAAAATCATTGGTCGTCGGCATCCCACTCGAATTCACGCCCACACCACCGAGCACCTGCAGGGGGCGATTGATAAAAAATGTTTCTTTATCGTCTGCGGTCGCCGACCAAAGCGTGTTCCAGCGGTCCTGATCTGACTTGGTGTGGACGAATTCTGCTCCGGCCAGGAAGCGATGTTGCATACCGCCTATGATGCTTTCGTTAACCAAGTTGCCCGACAATACGGTATTTTGCCGCTGTGTCGTGTCGACATAGCCATCCAGCGTTACTTCGTTTGGAGCGCTCGCTTCGTTGTAGCCTGATGCGTAAAAGTTTTGATAAGACTTGTCGTAATCACCATGGAAGAACGTCGCTTTACCTTTAGTCGACTCCGAAAAATCGTGATCAACACTGGCCATCAGAATGTGGGCTTTAAGGGTCGTCACGTTGACATCTTCATCACCAAAAGTGATTTTTTGGAAGGCTTCAACCGGACGACCGTCCGTGCCCGTGGGAATACCTCGATCAATAAATTGCTCGTGGTCTACATATTCATAAGACAGGTCAAGCATGGTGTTGTCGCTAAGGCGCATCTTGAAAGTAGGATTGATCGCCATACGATCCCCATCGAAGAAGTCACGATGATTCTCCAACCCTTCCAGCATGGCATTGAGTCTGAACCCACTATTGTCGCCAGTTGCCCAATTGGTATCGACCTGAACGCCACCACCGCCAAAAGTGTCGGCGTAGCCTGTTAGCTGAGTAAACTGCTGACCCAACTCTGGCTTTTTGGTGACTCGATTGAGAATGCCGCCGGTGCCGCCGCGCCCAAACAACAGAGCATTAGGTCCCCGCAATACCTCAAGCTGCTCAAGGTTGTACAGCGGCCGAAAGTATTGCACGTCATCGCGAACACCATCGATAAAGAAATCTGCAGTAGAACGGACGCCGCGAAATACGATAGCGTCGCGGTGGCCCTCGCCTTGAGAGACACTGACACCAGGCAGGTATTCAATAATCTCGGAAACGGCCGTATAGCCCCGCTCCATAATGACATCTGAGGTAATAATACTCAGGCTTTGGGGCACATCTAAGATCGGTGTCGGCGAGCGAAGTGCATTGATTTGGCTAGACTGCAGGTACTGCCCACGAACTAGCGTCTCTTCAATTGGACGTCCTTGGGCATCCATATCTGACTGCGCTGGTTCTTCAGCGTGGATTGAAGCCGCATAAACGCCTGAAACACAAACGAGCGCCCCAACCTTCAAATTCTTGAAATGCATAACCCTTACCACTAATCTAAATGAGAATCGTTATTCTTAGCATTTATCAACGAATGTCAACCCTTCTCGAAAGTTTTTCATCGAGTTGATTTAGGGGGGAAGATAATGGCTTCAGAGGAAAGCTTTGCTACCGGCGCGAGCACTCACCACTGCGAAGGACACAGTAGAAGGCGGCAGTAATGCCGCCGCTTGAAAAAAATCAGCCCACTCGGCTCTGAATTTGCTCGGGTTTCATCCAGCAAGCATGAAACCCCGGTGGTATACGTGTTGGCATTTTTATCCGTGCAACGGGGCCCTGACTCAAGTCTTGAGCATCAAACACCTGAAGCTCCTGATTGCGCGTTTTATCGTTATAGGCAAAGGCAACCACATAACCATGATCCTCGGCTTTTTGATGGTCAGCAGGAGCAAACCAGGGCTCGCTGTACCAGCAGTGATCAAGATCATCTGACCACGCGCCCAAGCGTTCACCAGTATCGGTGTTGTATTTACAAATACCCCTCCAGCGCAAAATTTTTGGATCGTGGTCTACCAAATAAGCAAACTCACTTTTCCTTCCCGTAAGACGTGAGTCATAGCTGGGAAACTCCACATTAAAATCAGGGTCGAGACACGCTTCACTGCACTCACCGGTTTTCAGATTCATGCGATAACGCCATAGCCGTGCATCCATAACTAAGCGCGAAATCATTTTTGCGGTACCCAAGTCATTGAAGCTGCCATCAGCATTCTTTGCAGGTTGATAGCGACAGGCGACCATGATGACCTCGTCGCCCTCTTCCCAAGCATTAATCACGTGATAAATAAACGCGCCCGAAAACTCGAACCATCGAATAGATGCGGCATCTCCCTTTCGGGGAATGACACCGAGGCGGCTAGCCATCGTGGAATCAAAGACAATTTTATGCCGGCCCGCGGCCCGGGCCTCTTCATCATGAAAAACCGGGTGGTCATGTAAGATTGAGTAGTGCTCGGTAATGGCCATATCGTGGGGCAGCCGGTTTCCAGGCAATTCTATAGGCACTCGATGGGTTATCTCACCTTGGGCGTCGGCCACGCCGTACCACATGTAAGGCCAGTGATCCCCGTAGTCAAAGTACATGAGCTCTCCGGTAACCTCATCTACCTTACAATGGGCAGACATGCCCGAATCGGGTTTATCTAAGTAGTTATAACGGGGGCCCAGTGTTTCCAGCGTAATAGGGTCAACCGCGTAGGGAACCCCCGCTAAGTACCAAGTTGTTAATGCTGCACCCGCGTGACCAATGACATCGGTATTAGCCGAGTCTTTGATAGGCTGATCTTCCCGCCCCTTGAGTGTCTGGCGAATTCCCCAGTATTCGGCGCCTTGTGTTGCATCTTCATGCTGCCACGCGTCGGTTCTGACCCACTTATTTCTAAGGACTAAACGCCCGTTTTCAAAATGTGCGCTGTGTAGCATGCCGTCGCCATCAAAGGGATGGTATTCACCCTTGGGCTCGAATCGTGGATTGGGGCTGTTGCGCAGATAAACGCCATTTAAATCGGCTGGAATCTCTCCGATAACCGGCAGGTCAGCATAGGTCTCTTCCTCTGTAAGAGGTGCAAACACGTCGGTGACAAATGGACCGTATTCGTGGCCAAAGGGCGCATCGGGATCTTTAATCGGCTGGTTCATGTAGCCACTCCTTGAAAACCTTTATCAAACATTTTGGGGCCATCGTCAATAAACTTCCCAGCACTTTTCAATCAGCTTACCCCTGATCTACTACAAAGCTGCAAACAGTTGCACAGGAACCACCAATATTAAGGGTGGCGATTTGTTTTGCACCGTCAATCTGAGCATCTCCTGCCCGTTGCGTCACCTGCTTTGTTGCATCTAAAAGCATACGAGCACCGGTCGCACCCACTGGGTGACCGCAACCGATAAGTCCGCCACTGGCATTAATAGGTAGACGTCCACCCAAACCAATTGAACCATCCTCTACAGCCCTCCACGATTCGCCGGGAGCCGTAATGCCAAAATGATCAATAGCCATATATTCGGTCATAGAAAAGCAGTCGTGGGTCTCTATGCCATCGAGCTGGTGTACCTCGGCGATCCCTGCACGGCGAAAGCTATCCTCGATCGCCTCTCTAACATGAGGAAATACAAAGGTTGAATCCTTGCTGCGCTCGACTTTGTCTCGATAACGGATGCCAGCGTTGCGATGGCCCCAGCCCTTTATCCGCGCGATCGAACCGGTCTCTTTGCGCGTTTTCCTATAGTGTGCCGCAAATTTCTCAGAGGCCAACACGATGGCACAGGCACCATCGGTTATTTGACCGCAGTGTAAACGCCTAACACCAGGCTCAATCATGGGGTTCAAGGTGTCGTCTTCGCAAAAGCTGTTTTCAGCGAATTTCCACTGACGCGTTTGAGCCAGAGGATTACGTTTGGCATGGCCATAATTGATCTCGGCTATTTGATTGAGAACCTGTCGGTCTAGCCCGTAGCGCTGGTCATACTCATCAGCCAAAAGGCCAAAAACCGCCGGCCACATAAATTTACAGTGAATGTCTTCCCGGTCGCGCCATGCCGCCGAGTTCTGATTTTGGGAGGCTTGGTCACCAGGCAAGTTTTTAAATTCTTCAGCGCCTAGAACGAGAACACAATCGTAACGGCCGGCCTCAATTTCAGCCATGGCAGTGAGCACCGCCAAGGATGACGACGCGCAAGCGCCTTCGTGCCGCATTGCCGGTATGCCCCACAGCTCGGGCACCACCTGAGAGACCATGGCACCTAAATGCCCTTGTTGTCGCTGGGCCTCGGCAAAGGCATTGCCAACGTGAATAGACTCAATGGCCGAGGCCGGAAGGTTACAATCTTCAAGGGCTCCCAAACAGGACTCTCTAATCATGTCTGAGATATCTAAACCTTCCCTGGACCATGCCCGGGAAAAATCTGTCTGGATACCACCAAGAATGTAAACCGACTGTGTCATTAAGTGACGGCTCCAATGCGTTCCATGAAAAGCGGACTATGAATAGCGATCTGCACAAGGGTGAGAAAACGTCCTGAATATACGCTTGCACAATGAGACTGACTAGGGGGCGGCCGATGAAATTGGCGGCCTCGCGGCCAAACGGCATTGCTCGTTATTGGCATAGATCGGTGCCAGCAGGGCTAGCGAATATGCTGAAAGGAACACTCTGCGCCTGAGATTGCCGGGGCTTCGAGCTCTACGATTTCATGGCGCAAATCGAACATTAATATTAATACACTGCATTGAGCGCCAGCACCGGGCTCATCAGCACTACAGACGCTCAACCAATATCGCAGTGCCCGATCCAGCCGCACCACTGGTTGCTACCAGACCCAAGGTCAAATCACGACGATCCATCTCATCCAGCAACATACCCATCATGATAGACCCCGTGGCACCTAGAGGATGGCCCATGGCAATAACCCCTCCGTTCACGTTGAGTTTCTCAATCGGTATGCCCAGGTCAGCCCGCACCTTTAATACGGTGGCCGCAAAGGCCTCGTGAATTTCAAATAAATCGATATCGTCAATCGAGAGCTTTTGGGATTTGAGCAATTTTTCTGTTGCCGCAACACAACCCGTGAGAACTTGAAGTGGGTCGTCACTGGCATTAACCATGGCTCGAATAACGGCGCGGGGTTTAGCGCTTATTTTTTCACCGAGGCTTGCCGCGCCAATTAAAACCAATGCAGCGGCATCTGCCATGGCTGGAGAATTGCCTGCTGTGTGAACGTGGGAAATCGCCTTTAAATGGCCATACTCCGCCAGCTGAAGGGCATCTGCACCCGCTTTACCAACGCCCTCAAAACTCGCAGGGAGCGCTCCCAAAGATTCTAAAGTGATATCGCCCCGTATACATTCATCCTGACGAATGGTCTGCGCTTTCACCGGATTATCAATAGGAATGATAGAAGTAAAAAAACCAGAGTCTCGAGCCAGTGCCGCCCGCTGCTGACTCATCAGGGCCACTTCATCGACATCCTGTCGGGAAGCTCCATACAACGAGGCAATGAGGTCAGCACCGCTGCCCATGAGCAGAATACGCGCGGAAAGCGCCACTTCGGGATCTTTAAAAATGGCGGCCTGATCGCTCATCATTGGAACCCGCGACATCATCTCAATGCCACCCGCAACAGCCACCTCTTCCTGACCGGCGTTCACCTTCAAGGCGGCAATGTTGATGGCATCAAGACCCGAGGAGCAAAATCGGTTGATGGTTAGTCCAGACACATGGCTGGGCCAACCCGCATAAAGCGCCGAGCTCTTGGCGATATTGCCAGCCTGCTCTCCGTATTGCGTGACACAGCCAAGCACTACCTCGCCCACCAGTTCTGCATCTAAACCTGTTCGCTTGCATATGGCCCGGTAGAGAGGCGCCAGCAACTGGAAAGGAGATAGATCATGAAGACCACCGCTGGCTTTCGCCTTGCCGCGTGGAGTGCGGATAGCGTCGTATATAAATGCGTGGGTCACAACGGTTACCTCGCTTAATTGGCACTGCCTACAGCTTGCAGCCACTCCATTTCATAATAAAACCTAATAGAAAATGGGTCTACGGCCGACAACGAGAGCTCGCACAACAATTAAAAAAATAATCCTAAAAAACGATAGAAAATTTTGCCCTCGAACCCTTTGCGGGCTGGCAGCAACAGTAGAGCTGCTGTTCCTGCCTAAATCAGAACGCTTAGGATAGCGGGCAACCCCCCTGAGGATCCTGTGCCACTGCCTCCAAATTTGGCAGAGTCTTCGCGACAAAAAGTTACCGATAACCAACGGCTAACGGGGGCCACTGCGCTGCCCAAGGCTGTGCTGCTTCAAGCTCAAAAGCCAACTCGTATAAGCGCCGATCTTGACCTGGAGCCGCCATAAAGTGGCTGCCTACAGGCAGGCCCGTCTCGCCAGATCGAAACAGGGGGACCGACATCGCGGGGGCACCAATGCCATTCGACGCCACTGTGTAGCCCAGCAGTTGACGGTTACGTGCCATGGCTTGAGCGAAGGGAGTGTCGTGAGAAATATACCCTAGGCTCGGTGTTTCAATGGGTAATGTAGGGGTTAACCACACGTCGTAATCATTAAAAAACGACGTGAAATTTTGCGTGAGCTCAGCAAAGTAGGCGAGCCCTCGTTGACGCGCATCGGCCGGCAGACTTGCAGCGTAACGCCCGACGTCAACTGTTGCGCGGGTTAACAAGCCAGCGTCTTCAGCAGGCCGCCCTGTTAGAGATTCTACGTACCGCAGCAACCGAGGCAGGTCGGCTAACATAATGCCCTCCGCAGCTTGAAACAACGCATCGCCGTTTAATGGGTTAGGCAGCTCGATCACGTCATGCCCTAAAGCTTTACACAGCTGCATGGTTTTAATAATGACATTTTGGACGCTGGTTTCAGGTGCCTCCCCAAAAGCATTTTCCATGGAAACCGCAATGCGAAGACGCTTGGACCCCGGACCCTCAATTAAGCCAACGGGGTCATAACCGTTGGGGTGTCCTAGGGCTTCCGTCACGGCTAGCAAGGCCGCGCTGTCTCGTACGGTCCGACTCAAACACTGATGCGTTCTTAAAAAGTAGTGGCTGCCGTCTGCTTCTCCTGACGTTTGTCGATAACGACTGGCCTTCATGCCCAAAACACCGCAACAAGATGCGGGTATACGATTTGAGCCACCGCCATCTGTGCCGTGCGCCAAGGGAACATAACCTGCGGCGACTGCCGCCGCACTACCACCGCTAGACCCCCCTGCGTTGCGGGTTAAATCCCACGGGTTGCGTGTGGGCCCAAAAGCCAAGTTGTCGGTGAGTGCGCCCGAAGCAAATTCCGGCGTGTTCGTCATACCCAAAATATTCAGTCCCGCCTGCTCCATTGCCTTAACGTAGGCAACAGATGCTTGGGGTACCTGAGTCAAATGGAGTAAAGAACCGTTCGTTCGTCGCACACCTCCATAATCGACCAAATCTTTAAGCAAGGTCGGCACGCCGGCAAAAACTGTGCTCGCGTCTATTTTTGGCGCCCGGGCCAGCGCCGCAGAGAAATTGCGCGTCGTTAAGGCATTAATAGCGGGTTCAAGCGCTTCTATGCGCGCGATAGAAGCCTCAACGACCTCCTGCGCCGACAGCTCGCCCTGTCGAATTAGTTGCGCCAGACCCACTGCGTCAAAGTTCAGCAGATCGTCAGCAGGCAGTGGTAAACGAGCCTGAGCGCTTGGCAGCCGCGCCATAGCGTGCAGGGCTACAGCACCGGTGAGCGAATTGAGCATGAAGCGTCTTCGGGAGCTAGTGGCATGAGTATCTGCGTCGCTAGAGTTCACGTCAGTAGACGCCACAACACGTAGGTACAGGCCTCGCTATTGGCATTGGCATTGGCATTGGCATTGGCATTGGCATTAATCGAGTTACTCGCATCCGGCTGGTTTTCACTAATTGTTACCCATCAGTATTTTTAGCAAATCTGATTGATAAATCGATTTTTCCGGCACCGGTCTACCGCCACGATGAAGGTCAGCTTTTGCAACCTGACCCAGCTCATCAATAATAAAGGCGTGGGCTCTCGCAAGCTTTTCTATTTGGTCGAAATCAACGCCGCCCGAATCGAAATCGAAGGTTGAATGGTAAAACTTTCCGGTTTGAATCCAACCCGATGAAATCGCATTAAGATCATTATAGGGTGGATGAAATGCAGCCTCGTCAGCCGCAGGATCAATATAAACCAGATCACCCATGGCAATGCCGTAGCGCGAGGCTGCGCGCTTAAACAAATCAATCAGTAACGGACTGCGATTAGTCACCAAGAGCATTAAAGGATCCGCTATGTTGGATTTGGCCACCAACAACCCTTCATCCATCGGTCGATTCATTCCCAGATGCTCTGGGCGCAATACCAGCAATAGGTTCTGCTCCATCAGCTTTTGATATTTTGCGATAAAGGGCAGTGTTCCACCGACACCGGGCACCTCGTGATCGCCTTGAAACAGGAAAATAAGCCCATGCTGCCGCTCAGAAATGGGGATCTGTGCGTAATAACGCGCCAACGCTAAATTCAGCGCTACAGATGCGCCATTATCATGAACGCCATAGAAATATCCGTCGACATGCGTGGGAATTACAATGTAATCACCTGATTGTCCGGGCAACATGGCGTAGGTATTGCCACTCATACGCTGCTCTCCTGACTCCATCTGGCCCTGCACTTCAAGCCGCACCACTACAGGCTGCTCTGGCGTCACACGATCGAGCAGCTTCCGTAAATACAAACCTGCATCGTTGCCAATGGTCGTCCATGGAAGTGCCTCACCAATAGAGTCGCCACCACCGGGCGCACCAACCCGCCCAGCGACCTGCTTGGCGTTCGGCACATCCCACCACACCACCACGCCCGCCGGCATTCCATAATTGCCCGTAGCCAAGCGCGAGTAAGCGGTGCGTGCCGTGTTAAGTAGCGCACTGGGTTCTGTGCGCCCCCGTAGCAAAAGAATTTTCCCAGTTAAGTCACGCCCCTGTAGCTCGGCGGCCGTGCCGTCCCCCACGTACACCATTTGGGCCTCTATGCCCCCGATAGGAGTAGTCGCTGAAACAAAAGCCGTGATGGGGTCTTTGAAGGAATAGGTCTGCCCTGCCTCAAAGGTTGGTGCGGAACGCACACTTAATGCGCAGGTCGTGGGACGCCACTGAGGATATTGAGAGGGAAACGGATCGTAATGTACGTCTTCAAGGCCAAAAGATTGCAGCTCACGATAAATCCACTCTAGGGTTTGCCGCTCATAAACCGTACCCTGAATTCGGCCCCAAAGAATTTCGCCCTCGTCCCGGGAGCGCTGGGCAATATCCACCAGCGTCTGACTGTAGTCAGACAACTCACGCGCTTTAATGCTAGCTCTAGGGTCTTTATCTGCACCAAGATATTGGGGCAACTGTGTCAGGCCAATCGCCGCAGAGTGCTGTTGCCGGGCGGCCTCTATTTTTTCAAGATATTGCTCCGGAGGTAAAAACGCTGCATCGGTGAGCATCTCGACCAGCGCAGCTGGCGTTGTGGCGAGGGCCTGCTTGTTTTCGGGGCTATCCCCTAAAACTGCCGCTGCCACTAGGCTAAAGCTCAGGGCCAACCATCGAGTAGCCCTCATTACTTTTTTCATGAAACCGAACCCCCTGCCGACAGCCGCAGGTACTATCTTACCTCGGTGAGCCTGCTCGAACTCGCTTTTATGACATGGCTTCTCGCCAACCCTATCCAAAGCCACCGCCTTTGAGATTCGAATCAATGTCAAAGCGAACATTGGGCACCCCATAATGAGGTGCATAAACGGCTAACCTCGAGCATGGGCTTAATTATTAATGAGGCGTAAACAACTGTTTACTGCGACTGCGCTAGAAACAGCAAACGGATTATCTGGAGGCCTTAACCGTGCACTAGATAGCGCTAGCGTCAGGGGTATTGCACGACAAATTGGCGCACTTCTAGGCAGCGCTCTCACCGCGAAAAAGTAACGAGCAACGGCTTAGTTGCCACTAATTTTGATAAACCAACTCACCGTCGATGAAGGTCTGCTCAACCTGCACAGTACTAATGCGTTGCGCCGGTATGGCAAACAAGTCTTTAGACAGCACTACTACATCAGCCCGCTTACCAGGAGTGAGGCTGCCCGTCACCGAGTCCTGATGCATCGACCACGCCGCATTAATGGTATAGGCCTTAAGCATGGTATCGAGATCAACCCGCTCAGATCGATTCAACACATCCAACTGGCTGAGCTCCTCGTTACTCAGAGCATCGTTGGCCATCCAGTCTTGTCGCAAAATGGCGACCTCAATGGCATCGAGTGGATTGAGGGAGCTCACGTTCCAATCGCTGCCTCCAACAATCGTGGCACCGGACTCAACAATACTCGCGATCGGATACATGCGGTGGACACGATCCAAGCCGACCACGGGCAAATTCAGATTGATAACCCATTCATCGGGTAGCGCCCAGAGCGCTTGAAAATTGGCCACTACATTGAGCTCGGCAAAGCGGCCATGGTCATCGGGATGGATTAACTGCATGTGGGAAACTTGATGGCGCAAATCTTTAGATCCGTGGTTCTTCTGTGCCTGCTCAAAGGCATTTAAAACGGCGCGAACGCCGCCATCACCTAGTGCATGGGTGTAGACCTGAACGTCATTTGCTACCAGCTCAGAAACAATTTGATCCAACTCATCTTGCGGGTAAGTGAGCTCACCCCGATATCCGGGTTTATTGAGGTAAGGCTCAACCAACACCGCAGTTTCGCCCTCCAAAACACCATCGATAAACAACTTTACCGCCGCCAGCTTGAAACGATCGGTACTAAGCGCTTCCCGATCTTTGAGGTGGGATTCATAAACTGCTGAAGTATCCGTAGTAAACAGATCACCATGGCCGTACGCCAGCGCCCCCCTAACCCGAAGGTTTAGCTGCTGCTGCGTGTCAAGGGCTCGATAAGCCGCAACGTCGGCAGCGCTGACCCATGCGTCAAACGCACTGGTAATGCCGAACTGATTCATGGCCCCTATCGCAGCGCGCATCGTAGCCAGACGATCTTGCTCGGTCATGGTCGGCACATGCCGCTCTAACAGAGACATTGCCGACTCGCGAAAAGTACCGCTGGGGGCGCCAAACTCATCACGTTCAATAATTCCGGCGGGGGGGTCCTCGGTTTCAAGTGAAATTTGAGCCAACTCTAGCCCACGACTATTGGCAGAGACAGAATGCCCATCTGATGCTCTAAGTAACATCGGCACGCTGTTGGTCACGCTATTTAACCAGCTCAGCTTAGGGCCAGCCTGGCCGAAAAAACCCAAATTGAGGCCCTCAGCAACGAGCCACTGCTGCTGCCGCTTCTCAAGGCATGAGCTAAGAATCGCCTCGACCGCCTGTAGATCGGGAGCCGCAGCAAGATCACAACCCAGCAAACTGCGCCCCCCTAAAAAGGTATGGAGATGGGCATCGTGAAATCCGGGCATCACCATTTTGCCCTCAGTATTGATCACACGGGTAGATGGCTTGCGATAAGCCTCAGCCTCCTCCCTAGAGCCTACAAAAACAATCGTATCCCCCGAAATTACCAGCGCCTCAGCACTTGGCACGCTAGCGTCAGCGGTATAAATATGACCGCCAACCAGCATCAAATCAGCGGCCTCAGTTAGGGCCGGTGTGCCGATAAACAGCGCACAAGAAAGTAAACCTTTACCAGTGAACGCGGGCAATCCAAGCACCCAGTTTGTTGTTATATGCCATCTCATCGCTCGCATTCCTCATTAGAAACGGTCAATTAACTCATTACATAAAATGTACAACCCAACACCACCCTCACTCAGCGTAACCCGATTTACCGCAAATTCATCTGGCGCAAACCTCATCTGCCGCAAAAAAGCAGCGACTGCCGACAGCGCCGCGCCAGAGCAGGCTAGGGTGAAATTTCTACTGCCAGCTGATCTTCCTCTACGGCATCACCTTCGGCAATGTGGATGGCAGACACCTCACCTGAAATGGGAGCGGGATAAGGGACCTCCATTTTCATCACCTCTAAAATAAATAAGGTATCGCCTTGAGCTACCTGATCACCGGGTTTGACCAGCATCTTCCACACCGATCCACCCGTTTCTAACTCAACTTTCGTCATAACAACCCCCTCAAAAACAGCTATGGCCTGATCGAAAAGGCCGTTGGACCCAGCAAAGATGGCAGCAATGGCTGCACCCTATCCAGCCAGCGGCACAACTCGGGGCGCGTCTGGCGTGGGTCGATGAGATCGTGAACACCCAAAGCCTCGGCTCTGGGAAAGGGCGACTGCTTGGCCGCCAGTTGCTCTTCAAGTTCGCGGCGCCGCGCATCAGGGTCAGGCGCCGCTTCAATCTCTCTCCGGAACGCCACGGCCACGCCCCCCTCCACCGGCAGCGGCCCACTCTCGGCCGAAGGCCAAGCGATAACATAACCATCAGGCCCATAGTGCGCTGCCTGCGCGACCCCAAAAGATCGTCGGATCATGACAGAGACCCAGGGCACTGTAGTTAACGCTGCTGTCAGCACGGCCGAGGCGCCATGGCGAATAGTTGCCTCCCGTTCCGCCTGACTGCCAATCATAAATCCGGGTTCGTCAACGAGACTCACTATTGGGAAGCTGAAGGTTTCACAAAGCTCCATAAAGCGACGGGCTTTGTGGGCGCCATCGGCGGTCATAGAGCCGGCTAGGAACTTACCATCGTTTGCCCACACACCCACTGTTTGACCGTTGAGGCGAGCAAGCCCGGTAATTTGCGATCGACCATAACCTCTGCCCATCTCAAAGAAGCTTTCCCGATCAACAACCGATGCAATGATCGAGCGCATGTCAAAAGCTTGTCTGCGATTCCGGGGTACGACTTCTATGAGGTGCTCATCGCAACGGTCAACAGGATCATCACAGTTGATGACCGGTGCTAGCTGATAAATGTTATCGGGCATATACGACAAAAAGCGCCTGATCTCAGCGATGCAGGACGCCTCATCTTCGGCACCGTTATCAACAGTTCCATTCTTGGTGTGTACCTTCCAGCCCCCCAGCTCATCCTTGGTTTTTTGTTCACCCATTGCTCGCGCTACTACGGCAGGCCCAGCAGTCAGTATCTGCGCTGTGCTTTTAGACATGACTGAAAAATGCGACGCCACAAGGCGGCCGGCAGGTAGCCCGGCGACGGCACCCAGAGCAGCGCTAGCCACCGGTACCGTGCCCATCGCTTGGGCTACTGAACGAAAACGTGCCGGCGCATTAACCGGACTGGGCAAACTGGAGCCCTTACCCCCAGTGCCACCAACGCTTCCCCCTGAACCCTCATGCAATCGCACCAGCGGCAGACGATACTGCACCGCCAACTCTTCTGCATAAACGCTTTTTCGTAGCCCGGCTGCAGAGGGTGAGCCTCCTCGCAAGGTGAAATCCTCGCCACCGACAACGATTCTGCGTCCGCCTACTTTGCCGAAACCTAATACAAAATTAGCGGGATCCAACCCTGTGAGCACACCGTTTTCGTCGTATACAGGCGTGCCCGCAGCGGGCCCCATTTCTTCCAAGCTACCCGGATCTATAAGTTTCTCAATTCGCTCACGGATTGTGAGGCGGTTTTGGCTGTGCTGTTTAGCGATCGCCGCTTCCCCACCCTGATTCAGAGCCAGTTCGCGCCGGCGTTCTATTTCATCGGTTTCTGTTTTCCAGGTCATTGCTTAGGTAGAGCCCCGTCATTAAGTCGTCAAAGCTTATATCACTTAGTTGTTTTGTGCTGATTAAGTCAGCGGCTTCTCGAATGTAAATCCCAAGCACACCGATAAAGGCGACAGGGAATTTATGGCGGCCGATGAAACCGTTTTACAAGGATTGCCCTATAGTGGGTAAGCGCTACACTCCATCTTGTCTCAGGCAACAAATCGATCATCCAACTTGAACAACCCGATACAAAAAAAATTGCGACAGCTACCCGCCGTTGGCGACATCCTCGAGTCCATGTCGAGTGAAATCGCACACTGGGGTCATGCCCAGGTAGCGCAGGCTGTGCGCAAGCGGCTATCACAATTGCGGCAGGAAATAAGCCTAGGAGGTTCGCCGTCGATTGATCTGGAAGAAATAAAGCAGTCTGTTGTCGAAGGGGTGACCTCTGCCCATGACGCCACACTGGTCTCCGTTTTTAACCTGACCGGCATTGTCTTGCACAGCAATCTAGGCCGAGCGCAGCTGTGCGAATCAGCAATTCAGGCGGTCAAAGACGTTGCAAGCAACGCGAGCAACCTTGAGTTTGATTTAGCGAGCGGTAAACGCGGTGATCGAGAAGCCCACGTCGAAGCCATGATCTGCGAACACACAGGGGCCGAGGCCGCCACCGCGGTCAATAACAACGCCGCCGCCGTGCTACTCGCCCTCAACACTTTGGCCATGGGTCGTAAAGTCGCCGTGTCACGAGGAGAGCTGGTCGAGATTGGTGGCTCTTTTCGCATCCCCGACATTATGAGCCGCGCGGGCTGCTCACTCACCGAGGTAGGCACCACCAACCGCACCCACCTCAAAGACTATGCCGAGGGTGTGGATACCGATACGGCACTACTCATGAAAGTTCATACCAGTAACTATCGGATTGAGGGCTATACGACCAACCCTACCGAATCCGAGCTGGCAAAGCTGGCCTCAGGCCTTGGCATCCCCTTCATGATCGATTTGGGCAGTGGCAACTTGCTTGATTTCACGGCGATGAATCTACCCAAAGAACCCACCGTTGCCGACGCCATCGGTCATGGCGCCGACCTCGTAACTTTTAGTGGCGACAAATTGCTCGGAGGACCTCAGGCCGGGCTGATCGCCGGCCGGGCAGACCTGATAGCACAGATTAAATCTAACCCCTTAAAGCGAGCCCTCCGTCTGGATAAGATGACTCTGGCCGCACTGGCGGAAACACTAAAGCTGTACAACCACCCGGAAAAGCTGCGCAAAAATTTGCCCACCTTGCGACTCATTACCCGGCCTAAGGCGGTTATTGAGAAACTTGCGACCTCACTGCTGCCCGAATTTGCATCGGCGCTGGGGCCGCAGTATGCCATCAGTGTCGAGGACACACTGAGTCAGATTGGAAGCGGTTCCTTACCTGTCGAAACGCTGCCCAGCTCGGCACTGAGAATCGAGGTCGTTTCTGGCGCCGACAGCGATTTGCGTGCCTTGGGCACAGCATTTCGGCAATTGCCTCAGCCAGTTATCGGTCGCATTCATCAAAGCGCCCTGTGGTTCGATCTGCGCTGTTTAGAAGACGATCAGAAGGCCCCATTAGTGCAACAGCTGGGCGAACTAAACCTTTGATCATTGCAACTGCCGGACATGTCGATCACGGTAAGACCTCGCTCATCCGAGCACTGACCGGGGTAGAGACCGATACCCTTGCCGAGGAGATCGAACGCGGGCTATCGATTAATTTGGGTTACGCCTTTCTTCCTCAAGGGTCCGATGAAACTCTGGGGTTTATCGACGTCCCCGGCCACAGAAAGTTTAACAACACCATGATTTCGGGTATAAGCGGCGTC
>UPTG01000677.1_pt1 | contig 27220 bp, 33 predicted proteins | sample 2160121 | NCBI WGS metagenome assembly UPTG01 (sample SAMN06266255, study PRJEB28933) | marine metagenome | isolation source: Columbia River Estuary | place: USA:Columbia River Estuary, USA | collected 2014-07-27
TACCAGAAGGAACTATACTATACACCGGAGAATTTTATAAAATCAAATATTCGGATTCAAATCCTGATTTTGCACAAGTGAATTTTAGTGAACCAATCATTTTTGATTATTCGAATTACGAAAAAAAGATTGCACGGATTACGAAAACATATGAAAACTCGAAAGTAAGTCATATTAGTTTCTCGTATGATTACAATAATAAAAAGTACGAAAGAATGATAAATGTGGAAAATATAAATGGATTTCAAAAAGACGACAAGATTGAAATTCTAGTAAACAAAAAAAACCCTAAGATATCCTACTTGAATCTGTAGAGTAAAAAAATAAAAGCACATAACACCTCATAAAATTTATGCTTACATTTAAACTAAATAACGAACCGACAAACATTCAACAAACGATTTGCTACGTCCGAAAAATCTCCGATTTTCCAGTCGCACAAATCATATAAAAAACCGTTATATGCAAGCAAATAAATCAGCCTTTCAAATAAGCAATAGGAAAAAGATTTTTAAATAGATTAGTGACAAAAAGTAAAATCAACATTAATATTGGATAATATGGAAAATAAGAGCAATGGTTCTAAAAAATTATGGATTGGATTTGGAATAATCACAATAATAAGCGGAGTCATATTAGCACTTGAGAAGCCTTTAATAGGAATTCCAGGTGTAATTGTCGGAATTTGGTTGGTTGTAGTTAATATGCGGAAAATTAAAAGTAAAAACAGACAATAGGACTTTCAAGATTATGATTTCATTATGGACGAATGCAAGAAGAGTTTTAAATTAGGCTTTTAAAAGGTGGATTCAGATTCTGATAAGTCGAAAAAAACCAGCATATAACAATGTATAAAAATAATAGCGGTTTAATCGCTAGAACCAAGTAAGTAAATGTAAGAAAGGTCTGTGTTTAATCGAAAAGTTAGCGTTTCAAAATCCGCTACTATTCTTATACCAACCGTTATAAGAGAGCCTAAAAACTAAATAATTAGAGATAATTAAAATGAAATTACTTAAAAAAATATTTGTTGTATTAATATCTGGTATTATTGGTTTCTTGATTGGAGGTAGATACAGTATTTACTTAACAGATAACAATATAGTCGATTTAGGCGCACAAGCAGGAAATCTCTTTTACCCGTTTTTCTGGATTATAATGGCTACAATCGGTGGTATACTTTCTATTATCACTGCTCTCATAACAGTTATCATTATTTCAATATTCCATAAACGAAATAAAGATAAAAAACTCACTAATAATTTTAATTGAGCAATCATTTGATAAGGCATCATAAAAGCATATTACATGCATAAGCAAAAGATGAGGTATTATTTTATGAGTGTGTGTAAAAGTGTGTGTATTTTAGATACAAAAAAGGCTTACATCTCTGTAAACCTTTATTATCATTAGTGACCTCGACTGGATTCAAACCAGTAACCTCTTGAGCCGTAATCAAGTGCGCTATTCAGTTGCGCCACGAGGCCATTTTTCGTGGGTGCAAATATACATTTTTTATTAAAACTCTACCAAATCTTATTTCAATTTAATGAAATTTTTAATTATCCCTGAGTGTCAAGAAATAAGAACCATTAAGCAACTTATGTTACAAGACATGACAAAAAGATACACTAATTTTATGATTATTTATTAAAAATATAATGGTTCATGAACAATCTCATAATACTTGTACTCTTTTCCGTTTTAAATTTGAGTTGTAATAATTCTAAAAACAAAGAATATTCTGCTTTAAAAAAGCCAACAAAGACCAAGAAACATCCAGGAAAAAAATTAATGGAAATCAATTGCTATGTATGTCATAGCCCTTCTGAAAGGCATGATAATAGAATTGCACCACCAATGATAGCTATAAAAAAGCATTATATAAATGATGACACTTCTAAAGAACAATTTATTAAAACAATTCAAACTTGGATAAAAAACCCAAATAAAGACGATGCAAAAATGTATGGTGCCGTAAGACGTTTTGGAGTCATGCCAAAAACACCTTTCCCCGAGGCGACTATTCAGCAAATTGCAGACTATATGTTTGATAATAATATTGAGCAACCAGAATGGTTTGAAGATCACTTTAACGAAGAAAAAGGTAAACGCAAAGGACAAGGAAAGGGAAATGGCAGAGGGAATGGAACATGTAAGAACAAATAACATCCCCAAGTAAAGTTAATTTTAGTTTAAAACTAATTATAAAAAAAGCAGCGCTTTTAAAATGCGCTGCTTTTTAATTCACACTAACTATCTCTTAAAATTTATATTGTAAAAACGCTGAAAAATTTCTACCAGGCTCAGTAATTGGAGTTCTTCCAAAATCTGTTTGATTTGTAAACGAGAAGTTTAAATGGTTATTATAAGATTTATCTAAAATATTGACCACAGCTATTCCCAATGTGGTATTCTTAATAGGTTTTAATCCCATTTTAGAGTAATTGTTGGAGTAATGGTTTTATTAAGTGTTGTCCTAACCTTTTTATGATAATCAAAACTGGATGTGGTTTACGGTGTTTATTGGTATAAACTTAATTCTATCACGATTTAAAAATAATATTAATAAAACTGGCTGTAAAGTAAGAAGGAGGTAGTTATTCCACTTTCTAATTAAATAATTTAGTTTAAAAATATTTTAAAATTCCCACAATAAATTAATTCAATTTTAAATTGTTATTTTTGGGTATGAATAATGACCTTTTACAGCAAAAATTTGCCCATAGTTTAGATGAAGATTTAATTACTGAGATTTCTAAAAACGGAATTTTAAAAAAATTCAAAAAAGATGATATTATAATTGATATTAATCAGTCATTAAATTTTATTCCGCTTTTACTAACAGGTGATATTAAAATCATTAGAGAGGACAAAGATGGTAACGAGTTACTCATGTATTTTTTAGAAGCAGGAGAAACATGCACTATGTCGCTCAGTTGTTGTTTGGGTACAACAAAAAGTAAAATTAGAGCAGTTGCCGAAAAAGATTCTAGTCTTGTCATGATTCCTGTAGAAAACACGCAAAAATGGTTTCATAACAACGCTAGTTGGCGAAATTTTATACTACAAAGTTATCAAATACGTTTTGATGAAATGCTTGAAGCCATTGACAATCTTGCATTCATGAAAATGGATGAACGCTTGTACAAATATTTAAAAAACATGGCAATGGTTGATGAATCTAAAACTATATCAATCAAACATCAAGATATTGCCGAAGATCTAAATACATCGCGCGTTGTAGTATCCAGGCTTTTAAAAAAGCTTGAAAATGAAAACAAAATAGAACTGGGTAGAAATAAAATCGTGATTATTTAAATTATTTGGGTGCTACCCAAGGGTTAGGCTTTTTGTTATATCTTTTTAAAGTGTCATTGCAAGGACAAAGGACAAGGAAATATGTAAAATTTTAGTTCTGCAATTAGTTTATTACTTCGCTGGTTTTAAAAAGGTTAAAAATATCAACAGTTATTCGAACAGCATCAATTCCTAGCGCAATTAGCCGTAATCATTACAAAATCTGATTAAAATCCTAAAAATAATTCTTATAAATCTAACCGATTAAATATTATTAAGTTACGTTTATTACTCAAAAAAGCAAACTTCAATGTAAATTTGCGCTAAATTATCAGGTATGCATTATCTATTAAACCCTTGGCCTTGGTATGTTTCAGGTCCACTTATTGCCTTAGTTATGGCACTCCTACTCTATTTTGGTAAAACATTCGGAATGTCCTCAAACCTCAGAACCATGTGCTCTATTGCCGGAGCAGGCAAATTTATAGATTTTTTTAAGTTCAATTGGAAAGACCAAATCTGGAATTTAACAGTTGTTCTAGGTTCTCTCATCGGCGGTTATATAGCCGTTAAATTTCTATCAAATGATAGTGTTACAAATTTAAACCCAACAACAGTTACCGAGCTTCAAAGTATGGGTTTCAAAAATCCAGGAACAACTTTAGTTCCAAACGAAATATTTGCTTTAGATGCTTTGGCTTCGCCAAAAGCACTTATGCTATTGGTGGTTGGAGGCTTACTAGTAGGTTTTGGTACACGCTACGCTGGTGGCTGTACCTCTGGTCATGCCATTTTAGGCTTAAGTAGTTTACAAAAACCATCATTAATTGCCGTTATAGGCTTTTTTATTGGTGGATTAATTATGGCTAATTTCATTTTCCCTCTAATTTTTTAAGCTTATGAAATTTGTAAAATTTTTATTAATAGGTATATTTTTCGGTATTGTTTTAGTGAAATCTGAAGCAGTTTCATGGTTCCGAATTTATGAAATGTTTAGGTTTCAATCCTTTCACATGTATGGTATTATTGGGACAGCAATAGCGTCAGGAATTCTCTTTTTACAGATTTCTAAAAAAGGTTACATAAAAAGCATAAAAGGCGCAAATATCTTTGTTCCTAAAAAAGAAAAAGGGCTAATCAGATACATTATTGGCGGAATAATTTTCGGCTTTGGATGGGCACTTATTGGTACTTGCCCAGGACCTATGTATATTCTTTTAGGAGCTGGTGTCTGGAGTATGCTCATTGTAATTGCTGCGGCCATTTTAGGTACTTTTATTTACGGTATTCTAAAAGACAAACTTCCACACTAAATGGATACTACCCAAATTTTAGGATATATAGGCGCACTCATTGTAGGTCTAGTTTTAGGCCTTATAGGTGGAGGTGGCTCCATACTTACTGTACCGCTTTTGGTCTATCTTTTGGGGTATAATCCAGTTGTCGCAACAGCTTACTCTCTTTTTGTTGTAGGCACATCGTCTATGGTAGGTACCTACCAAAAACATAAAAAAGGTTTAGTTGATTTTAAAACAGGATTAGCCTTCTCATTTCCTTCATTTGTTGCAGTATATTTATCAAGAAGATATTTAGTCCCGGGTATTCCTGAAACCATATTTTCAATTGGCGACTATGAGATTTCTAAAGGTATGGGTATCATGATATTCTTTGCTATTATCATGCTTTTAGCCTCTATTTCAATGATTAGAAAAGGAAAAGATGAAGAGGTAGTTTCAAAAAATCAACCCTACTACAAAACCTTTGTCCAAGGGTTAATAATTGGTACTATTACTGGTATAATTGGTGCTGGTGGTGGATTTTTATATGTTCCTGCCTTGGTGCTTTGGGCAAATATCCCAATGAAAAAAGCGGTAGGAACCTCATTGATTATTGTTACTATAAACTCATTAATTGGTTTTATGGGCGATGTACAAACATTAGATATCGAATGGGGATTCCTCTTAATATTTACTCTAATTTCGATTTTAGGAATCATATTAGGCGTGTTTTTATCAAAGTTTGTAAGTGGTCCCAAATTAAAAAAGAGCTTTGGTTTATTTGTCTTAATTATGGCTATTTACATCATTTTCAAAGAATTAAAATAATATTAAATATGATATTAGTTACATTCCAAATAGATATGGTTTCGTAATTTCGCATCAATACAAAAGTTAATTATGAAAATAGAACAAATATATACAGGTTGCCTAGCTCAAGGTGCGTATTACATAGAATCAGATGGTGAAGTAGCTATTATTGATCCTTTACGTGAAACACAGCAATATGTTGATAAAGCGAGCAATGAAAACGCAAAAATCAAATATATTTTTGAAACACATTTTCATGCTGACTTTGTTTCTGGTCATGTTGATTTAGCTAAAAAAACAGGCGCAAAAATTATTTTTGGCCCTGGAGCAGAAACCAATTATGAGATTCATTCTGCAAAAGATAATGAGGAATTCAAACTAGGAAATATTATTATAAAAGTATTGCATACTCCTGGACATACTTTAGAATCCTCAACTTTTCTTTTAATTGACGAAAACGGTAAGGAGCATGCCATATTTTCTGGGGACACTTTGTTTTTAGGTGATGTTGGCAGACCCGATTTAGCCATAAAATCTGATTTAACAAAAGAAGATTTAGCCGGTATGCTTTATGATTCATTACGCAATAAAATTATACCATTACCGGACGATGTTATTGTATACCCAGCTCATGGAGCAGGTTCGGCATGCGGTAAAAATTTAAGTAAAGAAACTGTTGGTGTTTTAGGTGAACAGAAAAATACAAATTATGCTTTAAAATCAGACATGACAAAGGAAGAGTTTGTGAAAGAAGTTTTGGATGGTATTGCACCCCCGCCTCAGTACTTTGCAAAAAACGCAATGATGAACAAATCTGGTTATGACGCTTTTGATACTGTTTTAAAAAAAGGGAACAACCCTTTATCTCCTGAAGAATTTGAAACTTTAGCTAACCTTGAAGACGCCCTAGTTCTTGATGTTCGTCATGAAAAAGAGTTTATTAAGGGGCATATTCCTAATTCAATTTTTATAGGTATACACGGCGGTTTTGCACCGTGGGTTGGGGCTTTAATTACCGATTTAAAACAACCCATTTTGTTGGTTACGCCAGAAGGAAGGGAAAAAGAAACTGTCACTCGTTTATCTCGTGTGGGTTACGACAATACTTTAGGTTATTTAAAAGATGGTATGGCTTCATGGATAAGCGCTGGAAAAGATATTGAAACTATAGATTCTATTTCTTCAGATGAGTTTTCCAATCACTTTAATAATGAAACTATTAATGTATTAGATGTTAGAAAGGATGGCGAATATAAATCTGAGTATCTTGAAGGTAATAATATTCAACATTTTGCATTAGATTATATAAATGAAAACATGCATAACATTGATAAAAATAACACGTATTATGTGCATTGTGCGGGAGGTTATCGTTCGGTTATCGCTGTATCAATTTTAAAAGCTCGTGGATTTAATCATTTAATTGATGTTGCAGGAGGTTTTGCTGCTATTAAACAAAGTGATTTACCAACCACAAATTTTGTGTGCCCTTCAACACTTAAAGAATAATTTAAATTATAAGCTATGAAAAAAAATATGGGAACTTTAGATAAAGGCATTAGATTCGTAATTGCCATTGCCATAGCACTAGTGTATTATTTTAATATTATTACTGCCACACGAGCCTATATACTAATAGCCGTAGCTATTATTTTTCTACTAACTAGTTTTATTAATTTTTGTCCTTTATACACCCTTTTTGGAATTAATACTTGTAAAGTAAAAAAATGAAAACAACAATAGAAATACAAAACTTGAAATGTGAGGGTTGTGCCAATACCATAACAAAAAGACTATCGGAAATTAATGATCTTTCTAAATTAACAGTAAATAATGATAACCATTCGGTATCATTTAATTATGAACATGAAAATACGCTCATAAAAGCAAAAGAGCTCTTAAATAATATTGGTTATCCTGTTGTAGGAGATAAAAACGGGCTAACAAGAAAAGCTAAATCTTTTGTAAGTTGTGCCGTTGGAAGAATAAATAATTAAATAATTTCTGCACTTAAACCTGCTTTGAGAAGCACAGAACAGCGTGGTTTTAAATCGTCATACAAACCCGTTTTCACTGTACACTTACCCTTGTAATGCACAATTAAAGAACATTGCTCTGCCTGTTCTGCAGTATGATCACAGGCATGAATTAGTGTTTCAATAACGTGATCAAAAGTATTTACCTCATCGTTATATAAAACAATCTCATTTTGAGTTTTTACTTCCTCTTTAATTAATACTTCTTCTGATGTTTTTTCTTTAATACTCATCATTTCAATCTTTTTTTGGGGAGAATTCTTCTACTAATTTAAAAATTTTAATGACACCCAATTGTTTCGTTCCAATTTTTCTTCAAATTTTAACAAATGTTTTTCACACTCTGCTTGAATCATTGGAATATCTTCCTTGTAAAATCCGCTTAAAAATAATATTCCGTCTTTATTCAAACAAGATATGTACGTTGCCATATCCTGCATTAAAATATTACGATTTATATTAGCGATGATTATATCGTATTTATTTTTTAAAACCGAAGCATCTCCTTCAATAACTTTGATATGGTTTCGGTTGTTACGTTCTACGTTTTCTAGACTATTTAAATAACACCAATTATCATAATCAATGGCATCAATAGGCTTAGCGCCTTTCATTTCAGCAAGTATTGCCAAAACGCCTGTTCCGCAGCCCATATCTAAAACCGATTTGTTTTTGAAATCGTTTTTTAAGATATGTTGAATCATCATGTGTGTGGTTTCATGATGCCCTGTACCAAAACTCATTTTTGGCTCTATAACAATATCGTATTGGGTATCAAACTTATCATGAAATGGTGCTCGAACTGCACAAACATTATCGACTACAATAGGATTAAAATTCTTTTCCCATTCGGCATTCCAATTGACCTGCTCAATCTCTTCGAAAGTACAAGTGATTTCAAATTCATCAGAATTCAATATTTGAATATCATCAAGAATATTGTCGTTCCATTCTTCTTTTTGAATATAAGCCGTAGCGCCTTCCTCGGTTTCTACAAAACTTTCGAAACCTGCATAACCTAGCTCCGCAATTAAAATTTCTACTGCTGGTTGAAGCGGTTTAACTTTAAAGTAGTAACCGATATAGATTGTATTGGACATAGCCTTGGGTTATTATATTTACTGATGAGCCCGCGTTAGCGATTGCAATGAAAAGCCCGCAACTATACCGATTTTTATCGGGATAGTGAGGACTTGTAAAGTATAGCGCGACCCCGATTTTTATTCGGGGTAACGCCAAAATTATTTTTAGTTATTTAAAACGCAGTAACTATTGCTAAGAAATCTTCAGCATTAAGTGCTGCACCTCCAATTAAACCACCATCTACATCTGGCTTAGAGAAAATTTCTTGCGCGTTACCTGGTTTACAACTACCACCATAAAGAATAGAAACCTCATTAGCAACTTCATCTCCATACTTGTTGGCTACTGTTTTTCTAATGAATGCGTGCATATCTTGTGCTTGTTCTGGACTAGCAGTTTCGCCTGTACCTATAGCCCAAACCGGTTCATAAGCTAAAACAATGTTATCAAAAGCTTTTGCTTCCAAATGAAATAAAGCATTTTTAATCTGCGATTCTACTACGTGCTCTTGTTTTCCAGATTTTCTATCTTCTAAAACTTCACCAAAGCAGAATATAACATCCATTTTATTTTCTAAAGCTGCATCTACTTTTTTTGCTAATAGAGCGTCATCCTCACCAAAATATTCTCTACGCTCTGAATGTCCTAAAATAACCGTTTTAACGCCTATAGACTTCAACATTTTTGGAGATATTTCTCCTGTAAACGCGCCACTCTCAGCAAAATGCATATTCTGAGCAGCTACTTTAACTTTTGATTTTTTAGTTGCTTTAGCAACACGTTCTAGGTTTACAAACGTTGGAGCTATTATAACCTTAGTTCCTTTTACTTTGTTTTTCTTAACTAATTTCGCAACTTGATTTGCCAGCTTTTTAGATGCTGCTAAATCATTGTTCATTTTCCAGTTTCCTGCTACGATGTTTTTTCTCATGGTTTATTTACCCTTTTTGAATTAAGGGATTTTATTAATTATTTATAAATTTTGTTTTAAGTTTTCATCATCAGCTTTTACAGCTTTGAATAATTTAATATTTCCTTTAGCATCAACAACCATATATCTTGGTATCCAGTCTAAATCTACAAACTCCCCAAAAGGACCTTTCCACCCTGATTTCATGAAATAATGCTCTCCTTGAACATTGTACTTTTTAATACCTCGTTTCCATGCATCTTCATTCTTATCCAATGATAAAAACAGATAAGCCGCATCAGGAAATTCTTTTTGTAATGCTTTTAATTTTGGCATACCTTTTATACAATCCCCGCACCATGATGCCCAAATATCAATAACTAAAGCCGCTTCAGAATGTGATTTTAATATATCTCTAAAAGCTATTGAATCGCCTTCTAAACTAATAAATTCATCGTTTAAAGCCCCTTCTGAAAATTGTGTTGGTGTTTGTGAATTGCAACTAAATATTGTTATGGATAGTATTAAAATATAGAATATTTTCTTCATGTTTTAGTTTCTTTCAAGGTATTTATACCGTTATAAGTATTTATTCTAATTTTACTTTAGGGTCTAACCATACATAAATTAGGTCCACAAAAATATTGATAATTATAAACATTACCGCGATAATTAACACCGAACCCATAATTACTGGTAAATCTAATGTGTTTAGGGCGTTTACGATTTCTTTACCCAAGCCATTCCATCCAAAAATATACTCTACAAAAACAGCTCCTGCTAACATAGATGCAAACCAACCAGAAATAGCTGTAACTACCGGATTTAGTGCATTTTTAACAGCATGTCGTTTTATGATTTGAAATTCGCTTAAACCTTTAGCTCGCGCAGTTCGAATATAATCTTGGTTGAATACCTCCAACAAAGAGTTACGCATTAATTGAATGACTACAGCCAACGGACGGATACCCAAAACTACCGCTGGAAGTATTAAGTTTTTCCATTTAATATGAAAGGCTTCTCCAAAATCATCAAGTTCATATAGACTTCCTGTCATTTCTAAATTGGTGAAATCATGTAACAAATAGCCAAAGAACCATGCGAATAATATGGCACTAAAAAATGATGGGATACTCATTCCGAGCGTGCTAAAAATTTGAATGGTTTTATCCAGCCATTTATCTTTATATAATGCTGAAATAATCCCCAAAAAAATACCTAAAATTATAGCAATAATAATTGCCGAAACTGCTAAAACAAATGTATTTGGCAAGGTTTCAGCCAACACTTCACTAACTCTTTTACCTTGTTTAGCAAAAGATTCTCTTAAATAAGGTTTCTTTATAACTGTTGTCGTACTGCCTAATGAAAATAATTTTGTGGCACCATACTTTCCCTCTCTTAAAAACGTATAGTCTTCTGAATTGTTTGAGTGAAATGAGATCGGTGATAAATCGTTTAAGTAATATAAATACTGCGTGCTGATGGGTTTATCGAATCCGTATTTCTTCTTAACAATAGCTAACTGTTCGCTATCATCATTTTGCCCCATCATCATTTGAGCAGGATCTCCGGGTAGTACACTAAATAAAAAGAAGATAACTGTAACTACTCCAATTAATGTAAGTAATGCGTAAAATATTTTATTTAGTAGATAATTTATCAGGTGCCTTGAATTAATTATTCATCTTTAAGTTTAACCTCTATTATTCCTGTGTAAAAGGTATTGTTTTGAGTATTTAGTGTTTTAAGTTGAATAGAATCCTTAATAACGTTTACACTTTCAATTCTTTCTGAATCTATAGCTTCAACACCTTCTTTTGTTGAAGGTTCATCGTTTACAAAATAAGCAATAGTGTCTATAACTTTTTTTGGTTCAGGCTTTCTTTCAACTTTAGGCAGTTCTAAATCATCCATATCATTCCAATGGACTTTTTGTTTCACAAGCCCCTTATCTAACTCTAAAATCCCTGGATTAGAACGCACCACGGTTTTAAGCGCTTTTTCATCACATAAATACCAATCGAAATCAATATTATAAGCATCGTTAATACGCTGTTTTGCTTCTTCTCCTGATGCTGTTAAACCTATTATTTGATAATTATTTTTTCTAGCGTAATCTTGTAAAGCATTTAGCTTTAAAGCTCCAGCACGTTCTATGCTTTCTAAATTATAAGATACCACGACAACTAGATTTTTTTGTTCTAAAAAATGTGTAGTTAAATCCTCATCTGCACTTTCAATTGAAAAGTCAACTACCGGAGGCGTATAACCTTCTTGAATTACTTTAGTATCAACACTTACAAAATCACCATCAACTGACGGATATGATCCATTAGTTTTAATAACCTTTTCTTCTCCATTAACATTAAACTTCCAACTATATTCCTGAATAGGTTTTGGTGCATCTTCTGGAACAATCATGCCTTCATGAATATTTTTACCAATGGCGTAAGCTCTAAAATCTATGGATGGTAAATGCATTAACACATGATAACCAAACCATAAACTAATAATAAAACTTAGTAATGCTAAAACTGTTATTGAAAGTTTTCCAAATACGGGTTGAATATGTTTTACACCTTTAAAAAGTATAAGAATCAGTACTAAAAGCAAAATATCTTTCCAAAACGTTTCCCAAGGCTTCAACTTAATAAAATCGCCAAAACAGCCGCAATCTTTTACCTTTTCAAAATAGGCTGCATAAAACGTTAAAAACGTGAAGAATACAATCATTGAAAGTAAACTCCAAACCGTAAATTTAGGTTTATATCCAATGAGTAAAAAGACGCCTAAAACAACTTCAAAAACCACTACTAAAACTGAAATTATTAAAGCATAAGGCTCTAGGAATGGTATATTCAATACATCTGGACTAAAATATTCTTGGAGTTTATAAGAAAATCCTAATGGGTCGTTTAGCTTTATAAATCCAGAAAAAATGAACAATACGCCAACTAATATTCTCGATATGCTTACTAATACCTTCATGATTTATCTTCGTTTAAATGAATCATAGCAAATATAGCATAGTTAATCATGTCTTGATAATTAGCATCAATCCCTTCACTTACAATTGTTTTGCCCTTATTATCTTCTATTTGTTTAACCCGTAATAACTTCTGCAAAATTAAATCAGTCAAACTACTCACTCTCATATCTCGCCATGCTTCACCATAATCATGGTTTTTATCTTCCATCAACCGTTTAGTAACAGATACTTTTTCTTCATATAATTTTGTAGCTTCCACGGTAGACATATCAGGTTGCTCTACAACGCCCTTTTCTAATTGAATTAACGCCATAATACAGTAATTAATTATACCAATAAATTCACTTACTTCTCCTTCATCAACCTTTCTAACATCATTTTGCTGAAGACTTCTAATACGTTGCGCTTTAATAAATATTTGATCCGTTAGTGATGGTAACCTAAGGATTCTCCATGCACTTCCGTAATCACCCATTTTCTTAATAAATAAACTTTTGCAGGTATCGACTACTGCATCGTATTGTTTTGAAGTATCTTGCATAAATAAATTCAATTTTGCGTAAATTTCGCATAAATAATTAAAACCTTCAAGGTTTATGGTTTAAAGTTTTAAACTATGTACCAACACTTTACAAAACTGTATAAATGACTATTAATTGCAAAGGCAAACTCATTGATTTAGCGTCACCAAAAGTGATGGGTATTTTAAACATTACCCCCGATTCATTTTATGATGGAGGTGCTCATAAAAACGAAGTCGAAGTTTTAAATCATGTTGAGCGTATGCTTAGCGAAGGTGCAACGTTTATTGATGTTGGCGCATATAGTTCTCGCCCTAATGCAGACCATGTTAGTAAAATTGATGAATTGAAACGCATACTCCCTATTGTTAAGTTGATTTTAAAAGAATTTCCTGAAACATTACTATCCATAGATACGTTTAGAAGTGAAATCGCAAAACAATGTATTGAAGCTGGGGCCTGTATGATTAATGATATTTCTGCTGGAAAGTTAGACGAACATATGTTACAAACAATTGCTGATTTACATGTGCCCTATATTATGATGCATATGCGAGGTACACCTCAAAACATGCAGCAACAAACCGAATATGATAATTTATTAAAAGATATATTGTTTTATTTTTCTGAAAGAATAGCCGCCGCAAAAGCCGCAGGTATTATTGATATCATGGTTGATCCTGGATTTGGTTTCGCAAAAACTTTAGAGCAAAATTTTGAATTATTAAATAAACTAGAGTTATTCAAAATCATTGAAAAACCTCTGCTTGTTGGAATATCTAGAAAGTCAATGATTTATAAAACTTTAGAAACCTCCGCTAAAGAAGCCTTAAACGGAACTTCCGTTTTGAATACTATAGCATTGCAAAAAGGCGCATCCATTTTAAGAGTTCATGATGTTAAAGAAGCTATGGAATGTATTACTTTAGTTAAGTCGTTAAGTCGTTAAGTCGTTAAGTCGTTAAGAAAGAATGAAATATTTTATATTATTAATTACTGTGTTTTTTGTTTTTTCCTGCGGAAACAAAAAAATACTTTATTTACCAGAAATAAATTATTGTGAAATTTCAAAAATTCAAGATGTTTCACATGCCTATTTATTCTATGATGAAATTCAAAAAGACAGTGTGGAACTCAATAGAAAAAACCTCATCAGCACTACTAATTGGTTGATTAATGTCGATAAACGCTTAACGCTTAAACAAGCTATTCCTCATTTAAAATTTCTTCAAGAGAAAAAGAAAAACTCTAGTCATAAAAATAAAGAAGCCAAAAACTATTTTACTTGTAATGATACAAGCAGACAGAATTTAGGGTTTATTGAGTTTACGGATGTCGTTTATTTTAATGATGCAAATGGTTATGATAAAGAACTTAATAGCGATGATACGTCTATGTTAGTTTTTCACTTAAATGACATAAGAATTATTACTTCAGATAATAAAGTATTTCAAGCGGATAAATCTTCTTTAATAAAAACTATTAATGATTTATTTAATTTAAATAAATCATTAATTTACTTAGAATTTAAAGACAGCTTAACTTTTCAAGAATACATCAGTATAAAATCTATTATAGAGAAATTAGATTCAGAAAATATTACTATATCAAATAACGAATTCATTTATTAACCATATTTTATTAAATTTACCAAAACCCGCCACCATTGGATATTTTTAAAGACCTTTTAAAATTTACCGCTGTAGATATTATAGATGTTATTTTAGTAGCACTACTCCTCTACTATGCTTACCGATTAATTAAAGGTACGGTTGCCATCAATATTTTCATTGGAATTATCATCATTTATGGCGCATGGCGGTTAACCGATTTCCTGAATATGGAACTGCTAACTGGTATTTTTGGTGGTTTTATGAAAGTGGGTATTATTGCCCTAATTGTTGTTTTTCAACCAGAAATTAGGAAATTTTTATTGATGGTTGGTTCCACAAATTTTGGAAGGCGACGCAAGTTTTTACAGCAAATTAATTTTTTGAAAACAGAGACAAATGACGAAACTGATGTTGACGCAGTGATATCTGCTTGCAACAAGATGTCGATGTCTAAAACTGGAGCGCTTATTGTTTTTGAGCGTAATAATAATTTAGATTTCTTATCGCAATCTGGTGATGAAATGAATATAAAAGTGACTCAACCTATTATAGAAAGCATATTTTTCAAGAATAGTCCGTTGCACGATGGTGCTATTGTTGTTAGCAATAATATTGTAAAAGCAACACGAGTTATCCTACCGGTTAATAACGAAAAAAACATCCCTAAACGTTTTGGCTTGCGCCACAGAGCTGCTATTGGAGTTACCGAAAAAACAGATGCCTTAGCCCTTGCAGTAAGTGAAGAAACGGGGCATATTTCATATTTTAAAGATGGAGAATTTGTTGTTTTTGAAGACACAAATGAACTTAATAAGATGATTAAAAAAGACTTGGCCTAATGTATTGTTTTTAGCACTCTTCCTCATATTATATATATGAATATCAATCTTAATAGTTGCCGTTTTATTCCTTTAAGGAAGTCTAAATTTAAAATATTTTGTACCTAAATAATTTTAGACTAAGCCACTTCCTCCTTCATAAATTGCACCTCATATAAATTCCTATAGTACCCGTTTTCTTTTTTGAGTAGCTGCTTATGAGTGCCTTGTTCTACAATTTTACCAGCATCCATAACAATAATTTTGTCCGCCTTCTTAATCGTGGCTAAACGGTGTGCAATAACTATAGAGGTTCTACCTTTAGTGATTTTATCGGTAGCATTTTGAATGAGTTGCTCTGAATACGAATCTACTGAAGATGTAGCTTCATCTAAAACTAAAATACTTGGATTCGTTACATAAGCTCTTAAAAACGAAATGAGTTGACGCTGACCAGAAGACAACATCACGCCACGCTCTTTAACATTATAATGGTAACCATTAGGCAACGTCATTATAAAATCATGAATCCCGATATCTTTAGCCGCCTGAAACACATGTTCTTCAGTAATCTCTGGATGATTTAGCTTAATATTATTTAAAATAGTATCTGCAAATAAAAACACGTCTTGTAATACCACAGCGATTTGAGTTCTTAACGATGATAAAGTCACATCTTTAATATCAATACCATCCACAGCTATAACACCATCACCGATTTCATAAAAACGATTTAGTAAATTAATAATAGTCGATTTACCAGCTCCTGTAGCTCCAACAATAGCGACGGTTTCTCCAGCTTTCACATCAAAAGAAATACCTTTTAAAACTTCTTCATCTTCAACATAACTAAAATGAACATTATCAAATTTTATATCCCCTTTAAACGAATCAACGACATGAGTTCCTAAATCATCAATCTGAGACGTGGTATCAATCACCTTAAACACTCTAGTTGCTGCCACCATTCCCATTTGAAGCGTATTAAACTTATCTGCTATTTGGCGCAATGGTCTAAACAACATAGGTACAAACATGATAAAAGCAATTAAATCGCCTTGCGATACTGTACTGTTTTCTAAAACCACATTCAATCCGCCATACCAAGCTACCAAACCAATGGTTATTGATGACGATAAATCGGCTAAAGGAAAAAAGATCGAGTTATACCAAACGGTTTTAATCCATCCTTTTTTGTGGCGTTCATTTATTGCTTTAAAATTCTTTAATTCCAAATCTTCACGCGTAAACAACTGTAATATCTTCATGCCTGTTAACCGCTCTTGAACAAAGGAGTTCAAATTAGAAACTTCTGTTCGCACTTCCTCAAATGCCTTTTTCATATACTTTTGAAAAATTCGAGTTGCATAAAGTAACACCGGCAACATTATAAAAACAATAAGACTCAACTTGAAATTAAGATACACCATAACTCCAAAAACCACAGCCATAGCCAATAAGTCTTTAAAAATCATAAAAAGACCTTGCCCAAAAATATCAGCAATACGTTCCATATCCGTTACAGCCCGAGTGATAAGTAACCCAACCGAAGAATTGTCATAATATTTCATTTTAAAACGAAGCAAATGGTCGAACAACTTCACACGCACATCCATCACTAAATTTTGTCCCAACCAAGCGGCATAGTAAATAAATAATAATTGAAAAACGGTTTGTAGCACTAAAACCGCAAGCATGAGTAATATATAAAACAAAAAATCTTTTTCAACTCTATTTGTAATGCTATCATCAATAGCATATTTAGTTATATATGGTGTCGCAGCACTAAAAATAGCCAACAAAACCACCAGTAAAATCAATCCAAAGAAAATCGCTTTATAAGGCTTTATGTATTCAAAAAGTCGCTTAAAAAGTTTAAAATCAAAAATACTTTCTTTCGTTTTACTCATCTATAGTATTATATCTTTTGGATATTCAATATTAGTTAAATACAAGCCTTGTGCAGGAACAGAAAATCCGGCTTCACTCCTATTTTTAGATTGGATAATGGTATGCAACCCATCAATATCCATTTTACCCAATCCAATGTTTATCATGGTACCAACAATGGCTCTCACCATATTTCGTAAAAACCGATTCGCTGTTATAACAAAATGAAGCTCATCATTTTTAACAATCCATTTTGCTTGCATAATATCACAATTATACGTTTTTACATCGGTATGCGTCTTTGAAAAGCATTGAAAATCTTTATACTCAAATAAAATTTTCGAAGCTTCATTCATTTTATCAACATCCAAAGCATGCTTTACATATAGGCTGTTATCAAACGTAAATACATTTTTATTAACGCTAACGCGGTACAAATACGTTCTACTTAAGGCATAAAAACGCGCATGTATTTCAGGTTTTACTTCAAAAATAGCCGCAATAGCAATATCGTTTGGTAAAAAAGAATTTAGCTTAAAAATTAAATCGGGCGCTTTAAAAATAATAGCCGTATCAAAATGTGCAAACATTTGTGAGGCATGCACCCCGGCGTCGGTGCGTCCCGCGCCCATTATAGAAACCCGTTCGTTAAGCAAGGTCGATAAGGCCTTCTCAACAACTTCTTGAACAGTAATGCCATTCGGTTGATTTTGCCAACCATGATACTCCTTACCATTATAAGAAAGTTCTATAAAATACCTCAATGCGTTCTATTTATTTCGTAAAAGCACAAAGATAGATAGAATTGCGCTTCCCATAAAGCCCCTAATCTTAATTATATATTAAAAAATGTGTTATTACCGGCGGGATTTTCTTTCCGCACACGCGCTAGTCCTATTAAAGACATACTCTTTTGTGATTTTTGTTGGCGTTGTATTAATTGTATATGTAACTTCTTAATATAGCTATCCTAATATTCCAGTAAAAATAAAAGCATAATACAATCCAGTTAATATAAAAACGACACCTGCTACCATTCGCATTATTTTTTCAATTTTAGTAATCCTGTTATAGAATATACCAACTTTTCCTGCTGTAAACGCCAGTAAGTAGGTGAAAAGAATTACGGGCAATCCTGTGCCAAATGCAAATACAATAGGCAAATAAAGGCCATCTGCTGATGCCATTGTCATAGGGATCAACATTCCAAAAAACAATGCGCCACTATATGGGCAAAAGGCCAAAGCGAAAACTACTCCTATCATGAAAGAACCTAGAAGTCCTTTGTCCTTAAATTTTTTAGATAGTTTTTCTTGAAAATTCGATTTTCCCAAAAAATTGAGCTTTATAATATTTAGCATTATCAACCCAATTAAAATTAATAAAGGACCTAAATATTTCTCTCCATTCTGATTGAAAAATCGAGCAATATGGAATTTACTTGCACCAAAATATAATATCAAGCCAATTGAAGTATAACTAAAAGCTCTTCCTAAAGAATAAAGTAATCCACTTAAAAACACTTTCCGCTTACTCGAAATATTTTTAGAAATAAAAGCGGTTGCAGTGATATTAGTCGCCAAAGGACACGGACTAATTGCGGTCATGAGTCCGAGTATAAATGCCGACACTATTGGGATATTGTAATTCTCTAAAAGCGATTGTAAAAAATCCATTTAGAGCGTTTTTAATTCCGTGTCTATTTTAGATTTTAGTTCTTTAGAAAAGACTTTTTGATCATTACCATTCATAAAGGCAAAATTAGTTAAATTTAGTTGAGTTTCCTTCCCATTTTTTATCACGTTTAGTATTAAAGCTGTTCCCGATGCCTCGAATTTTTCTGCAATTTTTTCGTTTTCCTTTTTATCTACATTGATAACCTGAAATGTGATTTTAGCATCTTTCAGTTCCTTTGCAAAATATGTATTCAACGTGTATTTCGTATTTGCTTCAATCGCATTACACGTCATACATCTGTGCGTTGAATGAAAATCAAGAACTTCTATTTTTGAAATGGATTTATCTAAAGAAGTTGTATTGGTTTTATTTTGACCATTACAAGAGGTAAGTAGTAAACTAATTGCTAAAACAGTAAAAAATTTGATTGTTTTCATTTTAATAGATTTATGAATTATAATATGAGGTTAAATAAATATCCTGATAGGATTATACAAAGAACAACGACACCAAAAAAGATGGCAATGAGTTTAAGTGTCATTATTTTTTTTAATAGCATTGCTTGTGGTAATGACAAACCAACAACGCCCATCATAAAGGCGATTGCTGTTCCTAATGGAATCCCTTTGACTACTAGTACTTGAACCACTGGAAGTATGCCTGAAGCATTAGAGTACATAGGCACAGCCAAAATAGTCGCAATAGGAACAGCAAAAAGATTGTCTTTATCCATGTATTTTTCAAAAAATCCTTCTGGAATATAGCCGTGCATGAGTCCACCAATTGCGATGCCGACTATAACATAAGGAATAATGCCTTTAAGGATTTTTATGACCTCTGTCCAAATAATTGGTACGCGCTGTTTAATAGTTTGTTTTTCTGCATGAAACAGGTCTTGATCTCTTTGAGCATTTACTAATACTTCTTTAACCCAAGGTGTTAGATAGCGTTCCAATTTAAGATTATGAAGTATAACACCGGATATTGTTCCCAATATTATACCACTAACCACATAGATTATTGTTGTTTTTAAACCAAACAAGCCTATAAAAAGCCCAATTGCCACTTCATTGACCAAAGGCGAAGTAATTAAAAAAGAAAAGGTTACCCCTAATGGAATTCCACCTCTCACAAAACCTATAAATAGAGGCACTGATGAACAAGAGCAAAAAGGTGTTACCACACCAAAAAGACTTGCCATAAGGTATTCTAGTCCGAATAATTTATGTCTTGATAGATAATTTTTAACCTTGTCTATAGGAAAGTAACTATTGACGATTCCCATAAAAAAGATGACGACAAAAAGTAATATTAGAATCTTTGTGGTGTCATAAATAAAGAAATTTAAGGCTTCGGCTAAATGTTGTCCTTTGTTTAAATTAAAGACATCATAAACCAACCAATCTACTATACTTTGTATCCAATCAAACATTTCCTATGGTCCTAATAGTCCCTGAAATAGAACTAGACAATTTTACAGTATTATAAATCGTACCAAACTTTTCAATATTCTTGTTAAGTAAGTCTGAATTAAGCTTTTTATCGTGGGTATAAATTGTCAAATCGTAAACAATATTATCCATCCTTGGCGGATTTTCGAGACGTGTCGCATTCACTTCAAGTGTGGCTTTTGTATAGGTAAATTTCATCATACCCGAAAAACGTTCAACATTTTTAAGAATACAGGCAGCAAAAGAACTCAAGAATAATTCCGCAGGATTGGGCAAGGTTTCGGCAGTTTTTGAAGTTGTACCAAAATCTAGATTTGATTGTTTTATATGAACAACGGCATCGTTATTTGAAATAGACGAAGCCTTGATTTGATAATCCATAGTCGGTATGTATTAGTTTAAAAGAGCCAAGACTTCATCTTTTGAAGGCACTCTCCCTTTTATCGTAATTAGATCATCTATTACCAAAGCTGGTGTGATCATGATATTGAACTTCATAATTTCCATTATATCCTCAACTTTTTCAATAGTAGCATCGATATCATTTTCTGAAACCACATCTTTAACAACACCAGTCATGGATTGACATTTTGGACATCCTGTTCCTAAAATTTTAATTACTTTGGTCATAATATTTATATTTGTTTATTGCCAATAGACAATATGTCTATTAAAAATATCAATGAGAAAATTGTCGAAATAATGTTTTTCTAGTTTTCTTAATTGATACCATACTTTATTTTTGGCAGTTGTAATTCTTCTTTAATAAGACCTGCCTTTTTTTATTCTTTTAAATGGTGTGAAACCGTTGATTGAGAAATCGCCAATACACCTACCAAATCTCTGATGAAACAATACGATTGATTTTCAAGGTTTACTAAAATGGAAACACCAGAAGGATGCCCTAAAGCTTTTGCAAAATTTGCCAATACTTTAATATCTTCCTTATATGCTTTACACTCTAAACTTCTTCTTATATTTCTTATTGTAAATTTACGATAGGTTCTTAGCTTGAAAAGTGACTTTTATCACTTTATAAAGATTTTTTGTAGGTGGGAAGAAACAGTTCTTTTATTTATTTGTGTTGTTTTTTTGACGTTGAGTTTTCAGATTGTGGGCAATGCCACATGATATAAGCCCGTTTTAATAACTTATATGAGACATCGAAAAATGTGCGTTGATTTTACTAGCTAATCAAGAAATATTCTTAGTCATCAGTTCGTAACATTTAAAACAATTATCTATAACTTTACCAACATCATTCCAGTTATATAATCCATGACAAAAATATTACTCCTCTCAGATACGCATAGTTATATTGACGACGACATTTTAAAATACGTAAAACAAGCTGATGAAGTTTGGCACGCAGGAGATATTGGCGATTTAAAGGTTACTGATGCCATAAAAGGACTAAAACCTTTACGCGGTGTTTATGGTAATATTGATGATGATAAAGTACGTTTAGAATTCCCAGAGCATAACCGGTTTATTTGTGAAGATGTTGATGTTTGGATTACACACATTGGCGGTTACCCACCAAAATATAATAGTAGAGTTTATGAAGGCATTAAGCAAAACCCTCCAAGACTTTTTATTTGTGGGCATTCTCACATTTTAAAGGTGATGCCTGATAAAAAACTAAACTTAATACACATGAATCCTGGAGCTGTTGGCAAACACGGATTTCATAAAGTAAGAACCATGCTTCGGTTTACCATTGACGGAAAAAAAATTGATAATTTAGAGGTTATTGAGTTTCCTGTAAGGCATCCAAAAACTAATTCCTAACAGTCTCTTTTCAAAATAAACAGTAACACTATCTAACACAGAAACGTTACTTAGTAGTCAGGTGCGTTAGGGATTGAAGCGGCATCCTTTTTTTAAACTAACTAACACAAAATTAGCTTTCAAGTAAATAATAAACAGGTAGCCACGTCGCACACTCCTCGCTATGACGTTTAAAAAAGATATAGCGGAAAGCCTGACCCGATAGGGTAACGCCAAAAACTAAAAAAACGCTGCGAATTTGATTGATAAATTGTAAATTTGCAACCTTATTAAAAAAAACAGTAAACATTATTATTTATGAGTCAAGTAAAAGAAAATGATACGGTAAAAGTACACTACACAGGAAAACTAAGCAATGGTCAAGTTTTTGATAGCTCGGTAGACAGAGAACCATTGGAAGTAACTTTAGGTCAAGGTATGCTTATTCCTGGTTTTGAAAAAGGTATTATGACTATGGAATTAAACGAGAAAAAAACAATTAACATCCCTGTTGCTGAAGCTTATGGCGACGTGCAAAAAGAATTGTTATACGAAGTAAAGAAAGAACAACTTCCACAAGATATGAAGCCAGAAGTAGGAATGGGACTAGCATCGAAAGGTGAAGATGGAAGAGAAGTACAATTTCGTATCGCTGAAGTTAACGAAGATCATATTATTGCTGATGCCAATCATCCATTAGCTGGACAGGATTTAACTTTTGACTTAGAGCTTGTTGAAATAAAATAGCAATTCGTTTTATTAAAAATTTTAAAAGTCTGGATATACTCCAGGCTTTTTTTGTGTCATTTTTTTTAAATGAGTTTATTTAGAATAAATAACCGTCGGATTAAACATAAAGGTCATTAACTTGAGATCCCGATATCAATCGGGGCTCGTTCAACTACGTATTTTAAATACATTGCTACACCTTTTTCAAAATAGAGTTTCACTAATAAAAAAACCCAAAGCTTTCACCTTGGGTTTCACACTAATACTAAGATGTTAGGTTTATCGTAACCTATCAACAGATTTTACAAGTTCTTCATCCTTCTTGATGGCCTTATTAGCTAAAGCCAATAACACGATAGAAACAATAGGGAGAAGCATCCCAATACCTTTCTCAGAAACCGCCGTCTCTCCAGATACATTTAGTGATTGATACACGAAAAATCCTAGTAAAATAAAGTTTAATATGATGTTAAGTCGCCCCATAACAAATTGAGACTTCCTATTTTTATACATAAAAATCGTTACTACAGACAATACTGCTGAACCCAGAAATAATCCCAAATAAAGCACGTCGTCTTTTACATATACATTTACACCTTCATTAGTAATCCATAAATGAAATACAAAAATGAGTCCCGCTGAAATTCCAGCAGCTAATAAAAGGTATATAGTTTGTATACGTTGTAACATAATAATTTAAAAACTAGACCGCAAAAATACTAGAATTATTGCTAAAAATTAAAATAAAGTCGTATAATTGCAGTAATAATTTACAACAACCGCACATACAAGCGGTTAATTCTTCAAGATTCAAAAATCATTTTTCAGAATAACTCAAGTTAGTATTCAAATAAAATATTCAATTAAACATCAATGTTTGAAATTTCACAATTAAAAGAAAAAAAACTCACTGATTTACAGGAGATTGCTAAAAAATTGAACGTTCCTAAATACCGTTCAATGAAAAAATTAGATTTAGTATACCAAATACTCGATCAACAAGCTGCTGACCCAAAAGCAGTAAAAGCTGTCGTAGCTCCAGAACCTTCTTCAGAAACAAAAACTCAAACACCACCTGCTAGAAAACCTAGACAGCGTGTTCAAAAACCTGCAAGAAACGAGCAACAACAAAATAGCGATAAGGCACAAGATAACAAACCGGAAGTTGAAGCAGTGCCAATAGCAGAATCGACTCAAAAAACTGAAGCAACACCAAACGTTGTTGTTCCTCAAAATAAAGAAGAAAAAAAGCCGGTACATAAGCCAAATCCAAGACCGCGCAATGATAACCAGAAAAAACCGAATCCAAGACCTGACAACAATCCAAACAAAAATCAGCATAAAAACCAGAAAAGTGGTAATGTTGATAAGGGTAATAAAGATACCAGAAACCGTTATCGTGACCCTGATTTTGAGTTTGATGCCATTATTGAAAGCGAAGGCGTTTTAGATGTCATGCAAGATGGTTATGGATTTTTACGCTCATCAGATTACAATTATTTATCATCACCAGATGATATCTATGTATCGCAATCACAAATTAGATTATTTGGTTTAAAAGTTGGGGATACTGTTTTAGGACAAGTGCGCCCGCCAAAAGAAGGCGAAAAATATTTCCCTTTAATTAAAGTGAGTCAAATTAATGGTCAGAATCCAAATGTTGTTAGAGACCGCGTGTCTTTTGAACATTTAACACCATTATTTCCTCAAGAAAAATTTAATTTAGCAGGGCGTCAAAGCACCATCTCTACTAGAATTATGGATTTGTTCTCGCCTATTGGAAAAGGACAACGTGGTATGATCGTATCGCAACCAAAAACTGGTAAAACGATGTTACTAAAAGATGTCGCTAATGCTATTGCAGCAAACCATCCAGAGGTTTATCAAATGATTTTATTAATTGATGAACGTCCTGAAGAGGTAACCGATATGCAACGTAACGTTCGTGGTGAAGTTATTGCTTCAACCTTTGATAAAGAGGCTCACGAGCATGTTAAAATTGCAAATATTGTTCTTGAAAAAGCCAAACGTTTAGTAGAATGCGGACATGATGTGGTGATTCTTTTAGACTCTATCACGCGTTTAGCAAGAGCTTACAATAGCGTTCAACCTGCATCTGGTAAAATATTAAGTGGTGGTGTTGATGCTAATGCATTACACAAGCCAAAAAGATTCTTTGGAGCTGCAAGAAAAATTGAAAATGGAGGTTCGTTAACAATTCTTGCAACAGCATTAACAGAGACTGGAAGTAAGATGGATGAGGTGATTTTTGAAGAGTTTAAAGGAACTGGAAACATGGAGATGCAATTGGATAGAAAAATTGCAAACAGAAGAATTTATCCAGCAGTTGACCTAGTTGCCTCAAGTACTAGAAGAGAAGACCTTCTTTTAGATAAAGATCATATTCAGAGAATTTGGGTTCTTAGAAATTATTTAGCAGATATGAATCCTGTAGAAGCTATTGAATTCATGAAAGATCGTCTTCAAAAGACAAAAGATAATAATGAATTTTTAGTGACTATGAATGGTTAGTAATAAAGTATTTATTCTTTATTAAAGACTCCGTAAATAGCAGAACCAGTTCCAGTCATACTTGAATATATAGCGCCATCATCATAAAATTCTTCTTTAGTTTTTTCTAAGGTAGAATAAGTTTTAAAGATACTTTTTTCAAAATCATTTGTAATATTATCTTTCCATAAATCAATTGGCTGATTAATAAACTCTTCTAAAAAGGAATTAGATTTACAAAGTTCTAATTGAGAATAGGCGTCTTGGGTGCTAATATGAATATCATTATAGACTAATCTTATATTATAAGAAGAAAGATCTAAATTGATATCCCTCATTACTTCTCCTATTCCTGTAATATGTTTCGGAGTATTACAAATAAAAAAAGGACAATCAGCTCCTAAATACAGAGCTAAATTTTCTAATTCAGTATCACCAATGTTAAGATTAAATAAAATATTTAAACCTTTTAAGGTAAATGAAGCATCTGATGATCCTCCTCCTAATCCAGAACCTATTGGGATTATTTTATGTAAATGAATATGAACAGGTGGTATTTTATATTTTTCTTTAATCAATAAATATGCTTTTTCACATAGATTAACACCATTGGGAATCTGAATTCCAGAAGATGTAAATAGAAAATCTTCTGATTCTATAATTTCTATAATATCAAAACAATCGATAACAGGATAAAAAACTGATGAGATATTGTGATATCCATCAGATCTTCTAGATTTAATATTTAAACCAATATTAATTTTTGCATTTGGATATAAGATCATAAAATAGTTTTCAACAACAAAAATAATCAACTGTTTATTTATATGTATTGACAAATCATTTTATTTATATTTGATACCCTTTTACTTAAACATTATCATGCATTATCTTGAATTTGAAAAACCAATAGAGGAATTAAATAATAAATTAATTCAAGCCAAAGAATTAGCTGATATAAAGGATGTTGATTCTAGTAAAACGATTGTAGATATCGAAAATCAAATTCATAAAACGAAACAAGATATATACAATAATCTTTCAGCATGGCAGAAAGTACAATTATCTAGACATCCAAATCGACCATATACATTAGATTATGTAAATGCATTAACTAATGGTGACTTTATTGAGTTACATGGAGATCGTAATATTAAAGATGATAAAGCAATGATAGGCGGTTGGGGAACAATTGATGGCCAAACAGTCATGTTTATTGGGCAACAAAAAGGCAGAAACACTAAAGAAAGACAATTCAGAAACTTTGGAATGGCAAATCCTGAGGGATATAGAAAAGCACTAAGACTTATGCGTTTGGCAGAGAAGTTTAATAAGCCAGTTGTAACATTAATAGATACTCCAGGAGCTTTTCCTGGTTTAGAAGCAGAACAAAGAGGTCAAGGTGAGGCTATTGCACGTAATATTCTTGAGATGACTAGATTAAAAACTCCTATTATATGTGTTATTATTGGTGAAGGTGCCTCTGGAGGGGCACTTGGAATTGGTATTGGTGATCATGTCATGATGTTAAATAACTCTTGGTATTCAGTAATATCACCTGAAAACTGCTCTACTATTTTATGGAGAAGCTGGGATTATAAAGAAACAGCCGCAGATGCTTTAAAACTAACTGCCAAAGACATGAAAAAAAATGGATTAGTAGATAAAATTATTAAAGAGCCACTATCTGGAGCTCACAATGATCCTGGAAACACATATAAAATTGTAAAAAAAGAAATAATAAATTCAATTAATATCTTAAAAAAAGTTTCAATAAAAAACTTAACAAAACAAAGAATGGATAAGTTTTGTAATATGGGAGTAGTAAAAAA
>UPTG01000686.1_pt1 | contig 27138 bp, 17 predicted proteins | sample 2160121 | NCBI WGS metagenome assembly UPTG01 (sample SAMN06266255, study PRJEB28933) | marine metagenome | isolation source: Columbia River Estuary | place: USA:Columbia River Estuary, USA | collected 2014-07-27
AAAAATTCACCAACCTTTCAATTTCTGAAGACCGAAAGATTACTGGAGGAGGAATGTTTGCACATGCATTTGCTGGCGATTACACGTTTGCTATTTATGACTTTTATGCAAATGAACAAGATTTAGTAAACGATCCATCTCTTGCAGATGCAGCTATGCAAGCCAATGTAGAAGCTATGAAACTAGACGACGCAGCTAAAGAAGCACTTATGTCAGAATACCAAAACTATTCTGCAATGTACGCGCACAATCACTCCGACCAAATTAGACAAAGTAGAGGCTTAGAAGAACTAAATTTTGAAGCAGAAGGTTTGGACTGGGGAACAAAAAAAGTTGTTGTAGTAAGCACATACAATACCAAATGGGGAAAAAACAGAGACTTTTTTAACGGTGTAAAAAATGGAAGTTTAAAAACACTTAAAGAAAGTGGACATGCAGTAGCAGCCTACGCAAGTCGTCATTTTTACGGCTCAGGAGCAGACTGGCATACGTACCAATTTTATAATTCTTGGTCAGATTTTGCTGCTTACGAAGAAGCAAACTTAGGGGGAGCAATGACGGATGAAGACAAGAACTTTTGGTCCGCAATTGATTCTCATTCAGATGAAATCTTAACATTTATTGGTGGTATGAATCCTGAAACAAAAGTGTTCAGCTATGCTAAATAAGAAGTACTAATTTTTAAATATGATCACACCTCCTAATTATATTGGGAGGTTTTTTTTGTCCTAGCGACGAAGTTTAAAATAAAAAAGCACCTGATCATTGATCAGGTGCTTTTTTACAACTAGAGGATTCAATTATTCCCCTTCTTCACTAATCTTAGCAGGTTTTACACTGCTGTCATATTCCGTATGGTATTCTTCTAGCAAGCCTGTTGTAGCGTTCAACAAGTCTTTAGTCTCTAATAACAAACTAAAGTAAAGCGTTGTGTTTTTTGGGCTTGATTCCTCAGTACGCGTTCGTTGTACTTGTATCTCAATATTAGATTTGAGAATCGCATAGATTTTACTTTTTTGTTCAATAATTGATCCTATTTTTTCAAATGATTGTGAGTTAAAGGTGTCGATCGCCTCAGAAAACAATTGTTGTATTGAATCATTGATTTGACTCAGTTCTTTAATTTGATTGAACTTCAGTTTTTTGTGGTTATTATGAACATGCTTATGACTTACTTTCGTAATATAGGTCAAAGATTGCGTCATGTCCTGAAGGTAACCTAAAATAAGAATGTAAAAATTACTAGCACCCACACTTGAGTCGTCTAAATTTTTGATAAAGTAAAAAACGTTATCTCTTAATTCATCAACCTCATCAGATAGTTTGATAATTTGTTTTTTATTCTTTTTAAGAGCATCTAAGTCTTGTTGAGCAAGACCGTTGAATGCCGCAGCATAAATTTTCTTTCCACGCTTTAAAACGTTTGCAATATTTTCTGCACTTTCTATAATTACCCCTTGAACAGAACTACTCTCTGTTTTTTTCAAACGGTCATCTGAAGCTAATTCTTGTGTCTTTTTTCTATGAACAATAGAACTTCTTACAAGCAATGCAATTGCAGTTAAAAGAAGTATCGGAAACATCACTTCTAAGTTCAAGTTTAGCAAGTAGGCAACCAAAGCTGCTGCGCTAAATGCACTAAAGGCTGTAAAAAACCATCCGCCAATAACATTAAGTACCCCAGCAACACGATATACGGCACTTTCTGCACCCCAAGCTCTATCTGCTAACGATGTTCCCATAGCAACCATAAAGGTCACATAGGTTGTAGAAAGTGGTAATTTGTAGGAAGTTGCTATGGATATTAAAACAGCTGCCACCATAAGGTTTACCGCTGCTCTAACCAAGTCAAAAGCAGGCAATTCGTGTATTTTATTTTTAGTTAATTTGATGACAGGTTGTTCAAATTGCTGTTCAATCTTTTCTTGCCAAGACATCGGTAAAATAAAAGCCGATACTTTTGAAGCACCCATTGCAATTCTCACAAATCCACGTGACAATGTATTAGGTTGAAAACGTTCTTTTGTTTCTCCTTGACTAGATAAGTCCAATGATGTTTTTACAACATCTTTTGCTTTAGCAGAAAACCATAAGGTCACTACCATTACCATACCAGCGCCAAATAATAACCAGTTGTTTGTAGGAACTTTAGAGGCCAAAACATCCATTGGGAACTCTGTTGCTGAAAGACCGGACGCGGACCATTCTAAGAACGCATTATAGGCAGCCACTGGCACACCAATAAAGTTAACAAGGTCATTTCCTGCAAAAGCTAGTGCCAATGCAAATGTTCCTACAATAATAATCAGCTTATAAATATTTGTTTTTGCGAACACAATCAATCCATATGACAATAAAGACCAGAACACTGAACTTATCAATACAATCGTTAGAACTTGCGTTTCCAAGAAATCTTTCACGGTACTACCTCCAATAATATCAAACGATTGTTTGGCGTAAGAGGTTCCTTTGAGCCCTTTCATAAATATAAAATAGGTAATCGCAGTCAATGCAATACCACTAAAAAGAGCACCTACCCAATTTGCTTTTCTTTGAAAATTATAAGATAACAACAGTCGAGACACCCACTGAACGAGAGCTCCAATAGAAAAAGCAACTACTACCGATAGAAGTATCCCAAATATAATTTGAGAGGCTTTTGAGGTATTTATGTAGTTGACAACTTCACTAAAATCACCACCACTTGCACCAATTTTTATTAAAGCCATTGCAACCGCAGCACCTAATAATTCAAATACAATTGAGACAGTTGTTGAGGTTGGCATCCCTAGCGAGTTAAAGAAATCTAGAAGTAAAATATCTGTAATCATGACCGCCATGAAAATAATCATGATCTCATTGAACATAAATTCACCGGGGTTAAAAATTCCTTTTCGGGCAACTTCCATCATACCACTCGAAAAAATTGCTCCTACAGCAACGCCAATACTAGCAACAATCATAATCGTTCTGAACGAAATCGCTTTGGAACCAATTGCTGAGTTTAAAAAATTTACAGCATCATTACTAATTCCAACGACTAAATCTGCAATGGCCAAGAAGGCTAAAGCAATAATCATATACAAATAAATATTTTCCATAATTTAGTTTAATTTATTAAGCAAATCTCTTAAGACTTTTGATTTATGAAGTTAAGTTAATGTTATGTTTTAAAAATGAATGTCAAATCCAAGTCTAAAGGTGATGTTATCTTTTTGACCATCCAATGTGGTATAACTCAGATCACTTTGAACTTTTAGTTTATGCCCCACAAGAAATCTATTGAACCCTAATGTATACTGTTTTGAAGGAAGTGTTTCTGTAATTGATTCGTAATCTAAAGTCGTAAAACGCCCAGCAATTTCGTAATTGTTTTTAAATAAATATCCAGCCTGTAGATTCAAAGCATTTCCTGTCAATACAATATCACCTGTTGGTGTTATTCCGTCTGCTTCTGTTGCTATAACAGAGTCTGCCGTCCGTTTGGCATATTCACCCATAAATGAAAACCCATTGTTTTTGTACATTGCATCTACAAAAATTGTCGTTTGGTTGGTTTCAAAAATAGTTTCATCGGTTCTGATCATGTAATCCCCAGCAAAGCCACGCTCACGAACTGCATTTTCATTAAAGTTGTAAGTAAATCCAACCATTAGTTTTGATGTTGCTTCCCTTTTTAAATCAGACTGACTGTAATCGCCTTTGGACTTAAAGGCTCCAAAAGGTAAAAACTCTAGTCGTGCTGTGTATTGTAGTCCACCTTCATTTCCCTCTGTTACGTTACGACCTTCTCCTTGTGAAATAGCAAATTTTTCACGCATTAAAAACGTACCACCTAAGTTTGATTTATGACGAATTTGGATTCCTAAATCGCGATCAATATTGAATCGACTATTTAATAAAGAACGATCAATCAACTGCAAATTTGCAGAAGATACCACACGTTCCACATTTCCAGGTAGTTTTGTTTGTCCAGCCCAAAGCTCCCAGTTTTTTGAAAAACTCCACATAATTACGGCATCTAAAATATAACGCGGGGTATTTCGATTAAACTCGTTAGCGCCAGAAATATCTCTATTGGATAACCCCAATTCTAGTTTGTATTTTAATTTTGGACTGTAAGCAAATCCGTCAAACTTTAAACGCGAACGACGTACAATAAAATTATGTTCTGGACTGGTGTATTGGTTACCGTCATGATCCCAAGAAGACATAGAACGCACTTGGAAACGTGGCGCAAATTTAACACTAAATGAGCTGTCTTTTGCTACGAAATTGATCAGTCCTTTTCCAAAGGAAGTATCACTGATTTCTTGAGATTGTACTGAAGTGATTGCAAATAATGTTATTGCAAGAGATAAAATTCTTAATTTCATTATAGTATAATATTAGTTTTTGTCGGGTACAAATAACACAAACTAATGTTATCTTAATGTTTCCTAAAGATTAAGATTGAATGAAAAAAAAGCTGCCTGGCCAAGGGCAGCTTATCAGAAATCATTATTTTCTAGTCGACAAAAACTAATATGTAATAATGATACTAATTAAGTGTCTTAGACATTACAAAGATTGTAATTAATCATGTCCCATGCGTAAGGAAAACGTTAAGTAATTATTAAACGTGAGTCAACACTGCAAAAGTAAATCTTCGGCTTTTTAACCAAAATAGATGCTGAGTTATAAAATCAACTAGTATTGATTCATTGATATTGCTATTTTATTTAAATGCAACAGCTCAATACACAGGTTTAAAGAAGGCATAGCGCTCAAATTAGTATGCTTAGAACTATTTATTATTTTTGAAATTCAAACCCTCAATGTTAATTTAATGTAAACTAATTATTGATTTAATGTAAATTTTGTGTATTTTTATACTATAATAAAGAACACAATACGCACTACTATGAAAAAATATATATTCATCGCACTAGTTTTTATCGGAACAGCAGCTTATGCTCAAACTTCAATACAACCAAAATTTGAGGTTGAAGCCAATGTAATTTCAGCGACCTATTTTCATGATAATGGAGCCATTCAGCAGCAGGGTACTTTTAATAAAAAAGGAAAGCTAGATGGTCTATGGATAAGCTATAATGATAATGGCGTAAAATTATCTCAGGGTAATTATGATAAAGGAATCAAAACAGGGAAGTGGTTTTTCTGGACTGAAAATTCTTTAAAGGAAGTTGATTATAATGATTCTAGAATCACAAATGTTAATGAATGGAATAGTAAATCTGAGCTTGCTACCACTCTTAAATAAATATATTCAATTATATAATATCAAACAAAAAAGCTCCCAACGGGAGCTTTTTTGTTAACCAATCTAAGACTATGGAATTACTCTGACCATCCGCTAGCCCAATTTGGAATATCTGCACCATTCCCTGCTCCTGTGGCCCCTGAGTTTAATCCGTCATAGGGATAGCCACCCCAGCTCCAGTCTGAAGGTGCATTTACATAATTAAAATTACTAATCACTAAGTCCCCGTTAGCTAATCGTATATTTGCTGCAGCATCCGTACTTTTTATTTTCATTCCTAAAGAAATACCATCAACATATATGTTCTCATAAGAAATATTTCCGCCACCCTCTTTGAAATAAATGGCCCCTTCAGTGTTTCCTAAACCGTCAACAACCATTGTGACATTTGATACTGTAGCCGAGGTTACTGGAGTTGCATCTCCGTTATCGCCATTATTTGAGCCCTCTATTCCAGCTTTTGTAATACCTTTGATATATGCACCCTCAATAGAGCCCACAAAACCATCTGCAAAATCAATAGAATCATCGCCAGAATTAATAGAGACTAGATTTTTAGCATTTACAGCGCCTCCAAAAAACTCAATCCCATCATCGCCACCATTTACGGAAGAGACATTTGAAAAGGTTGTTCCAGAACCCACTCCAAATAAAGTCACGCCATTAAATTCTTTTTCATTGGTAAATGTAGCTCCTGTATATTCAACTCTTAAATAAGTAACAACCCCTGAATTATCCGAATTATCAGAACCTCCATACGTCAAATCTCCAACTTCAGAAGTTACGTTGGTTCCTGCATTTGTAATGCCATATCCAGCGATTGCCAATCCACCCCATGAGCCTGCTTCTTGAGTTTCAGAAGTCATAACTACTGGTGCCGTTGCCGTTCCATTGATGTATATTTTAGCCCCTCTCTCAACTCCTATATAAGTAGACGTAGAGGTGCCTGCTGCAGCCGTAATGGTGGTGCCTGCTGGAATCGTCAATACAGCACCTTCTTTAACGATCAATGCGCCGGTAAGAATATAAGTTTCAGAAGCATTTAATGAAACACTTCCACTAGTAATGTTGCCTTGTAAATCGCCTGCATTTACTTGAAAACTAGCAACTGTGTTTTCTGTAGTAGATTCTTCGATACTACAATTAAGCGCAAATAACGCAGTAAAAATGGAAAGACTTAAATTTATTTTTTTCATTTTATTTTATGTTTTGATTTATACAAATATCTAATGATAATTGGGTTTGAGCTTTAACTAAAAGTTACGAGTTGATTAGATTTACTGAAATTAATTGTAAACTAAATGTTAGCAACCTGTTCTAATTTAAAATCGATATCCTACAGACAAACTGATGTTAACGCCTCTCTTAAATTCACTTAAGGTCACTTCACTAATTCCTGGAGTTTCATACACTTCTTGAACCCTTTCAATAGAAGGGTTTAATAGGTTTTTTACAGACAGAGAAAAGTTGAGGTTTTTAAGTTTACTTTTAATAATTAAATCCAAAGTATTAAAACTTTTGTCGATCACATTTCCTTTTTTTAGAGTTCCAATAGTATTTAATTGATCAGAAAAATAATTGTAAGCCAATGTGGCTTGTAAAGAATGATCTTTATCAAATGCTTTAAAATAAGTAAGGTCTGTATTTACCAATACATCTGAAGCTCCAGTTAGTTTACTAGAATCAAAAGTGAAACTGGCACTGTATTCGGTTTCAGCATTCACTTTTTCAGCATTCAAATCTTGGGACGTTTTGATTAGTGATACGTTTAATCCTCCTGAAATTTTATGTTCAAATTCAGCTTCCTCCCCCTTAAAATTAAAAAGCTCTTTTTTGAGTTCTACTTCTAAACCAAACACTTCTGCTTTATCTCCTGAGTTGATATAGGAAATATCATTTGAAGTAGAATTTATAAAAATAGAGTTGATTGGGTTTTGGATTAACTTTCCAAAAACGGTTGCAGAAATTAGTTCTCCATTTGAAGGAAAAAACTCCCATTTCAAATCTGCATTCCAGTTAGTGGATTCATAAATATCTTTATTTCCTCTATAGACTTGTGTAACCTCTTCATAAAGCATATCAACACGTTCCTTAAATTGAGGAAGCGTATAGGTTTTACTAGCTCCAAATTTCAAGTTCATATTTTCTTTAAGCACATACTTTGTTGATAGAGATGGTAATAATTTTTCTTGAACAAGACCAATCCTTTGTTTGTTAGAAGACTGTAGTGTTAAGTAGTCAATTTCCACCCCAATCATTTCGGCTCTTAGGCCAGCAACTACAGAAAATTTAGAAGAAGAATTCCATAAACCGTTCACATATCCAGCATTAATATATTGCCCTCCACTATACGTTTGAGTTTTTAAAGTATTGATTCTGTAAAGCGTATTTAAATTTGAAGCATTAAAAAATGCATCAAAATTTGTGATGTCAACATTGTAAAGTCCTGCTTGGTTAATCAGTCTAAAATCATACTGTTGAGATGAAAAATCAATCCTTTTGAAACGACCGCTATACCCAAAAGTAAGTTCGCCCTTCAAGTCATCTTCACTATCATTAAATTTAATTTCATCTGAAATATTAACAGAAAACTCATCTTCTTTTAAGTCCTGAAAAAAGCGGTGGTTATAAATTGGACTTCCCGTAATTAAAACAAAATCAGTGGTGCGGTTCACTCTAAAATCAGCTCCTGCGGTATTTTGCATTCGATCAGGAATAGTGTTGTTTAAACCATTATATCCAACAATCCAACGGATTGTATTGGTGTCAGATATACCATGCTCTCCACCCAACTGGTTGATTATTAATTGTGTCTTAGTAAATGTATTTCTCTGGATAAACCCAACCCCATTTTCGTTATTGGTAGCGTCATTATCAAACTCAATATCAAAGCCGTTATATTCATCATGACTTTGATCAGAGCTATTTAAAAACAAGCTTGTAAAAGTTAATTTGTGGTTGCTGTTCATACGGTAATTAAGCACCCCCATTGCAGTGGTATTTGTTGCATAGTCATAACTATCTTTATTAAAATCCTGTCGTGTATACCCATCTGCTCCAATTTTTCCTCTATTTAACCCAGAATTAAAAGTGCTCGAGTTGTCAAACCCAACGGTAAAAAAGGCATTCAATCGGCCTTCTTCCCCTATCTCAAACGATCTTCCACCGTTTATACTTAAACCGCCATTATATTTTAAATTAGATGTTTTTCTATTCCAGCTAGATCCCCAATTGTTAGTACTCGATAGGTTTGTAGGTGGATTTGGCGAGTAGAATCCACTAAAACTTGGCCCTTCTTGTAAGTAAAAATCGTTAGATTCTAAAGTATTGGAATTACCTCCTAAGCTAAACTTTACTGCTAAGTAAGGCTGTCCTGTAAAATTTTTAGAATCTATATTAATATTTGCACCTCCAAAATCACCATAATTTTTTGCGTTAAAGGTTTTGCTTACCCCTATATTTTCTACGATATCTGTTGAAAATAATGATAAATCAATATTTTTTTGAGCCGCATTATTAGATGCTAGTGGAAGTCCATTGAGTGTTGTAATGTTATAACGATCTCCAAGACCTCTCACAAATACATTTCCTGACCCTGATTGTTTGGAAATCCCAGCGATTTTTGTAACGGCTCCAGCAATGGTTCCAACTCCTTTTTTGCTTATTTCTTGTGCCCCAATAGCCGTTTCCATAAGAACCGCTTTTTTTTGTTGTAGAAGCAAAGCGCTTTCTGTTTCACGTTTTTTGGTGGTTTTGATAATAACCTCTTCTAAAGATGCACTATTTGCTTCTAGGACAACGTTAATTTCATTTGTTACCCCCGCTTCAATCAGCGTTTCAATCTCTATGGTTTTGTAGCCCACAAAACTGAACACAACAGTATAAGTTCCTGGATCCAATAGTTCTAAACTATAAATACCGTCAAAATCTGAAGTGGTTCCCTTTGTAGTTCCCTTAATTAAAACATTAGCAAAAGCCAATGGCTCATTATTGAATTCTTTGTCTGTCAATTTTCCAGATACAGAGCCCGTATACTGAGCGCTTACAATTCCTGAAATAAGTAAAATACAGATTAATAAAAAGCGTTTCATCGATTAATTTTAATTAATTATTAAGCTGCAAATCTAGTCTGAAATACCCCTTTTTTAGGTTACCCTACATTTATTTAAAGATTAATAGAACGTTATTTTAATTAATGGAAGATGGGTTTAAGCAACAATTAATTAACATTGAAATTACTATCTTGCAGGTTAATATCAGATACTATGAATTGGGAACAATTACTCTCTTTAAAGCGCCAAGGAGACACCAACAAACGGCTTAGAAACGAGCAAGACGAAACCCGATTAGGGTTTGATGTTGATTACGATCGCATCATTTTTTCACCTGAATTTAGAAGTCTTCAAGATAAAACCCAAGTAGTACCACTTTCATCAACGGACTTCGTGCATACACGACTCACACACAGTCTTGAAGTCAGTGTCGTTGCACGTTCTTTGGGTAGAAAAGCTGGAGTTAAGATTTTAGAGAAACACCCCTACCTCAAAGAAACACATGGCTATAAACCCAATGATTTTGGGGCGATTGTTGCAGCCGCAGCACTGGCACATGACATTGGAAACCCACCTTTTGGTCACTCCGGTGAAAAAGCCATTGGGCACTATTTTAAAAATGGATCTGGTCAAAAATTTAAAGCCCAACTCAACCCGAAAGAATACCAAGATTTATGTGATTTTGAGGGCAATGCCAATGGATTTAAAGTCCTCACACAAGACAAACAAGGAACACAAGGAGGGTTACGATTGAGTTACGCCACTTTGGGAGCTTTTACAAAGTACCCAAAAGAATCCCTACCTGTAAAACCAAATGCCCACATTGCATCTAAAAAGTATGGCTTTTTTCAAACTGAAAAAACACATTTTTTAGATGTAGCAACAGAACTAGGCTTAAAACCAATGAGTACTGAAAACGCACAGTTTTCCAGACATCCTTTAGCCTTTTTAGTGGAAGCAGCAGATGATATTTGCTATACTATTATTGATTTTGAAGATGGCATTAACCTTGGGTTAATCGCGGAAGATTATGCCCTTGAATATTTAATTAATTTAGTAAGAGGAACCATCAATACCGAAAAATACAGTGCACTTAACTCTACAAAAGAACGCGTGAGTTATCTTAGGGCGTTGGCAATTAGCACCTTGATTGAGGACGCTGTTAACATATTTATGGCACACGAAAAAGAAATCCTTGAAGGTAAATTTCATGTTTCTATACTTGATAAAAGCAAATACCAAGCACAAATTAATGACATCATAAAACTCAGTATTGAGAAAATTTACAATTCAGAAGAAGTCATTGATAAAGAAATTTCTGGATTTGAAATTTTAAATCAACTTCTAGATCGATTTGTTTTGGCCGTTAATAATAATTATGAAAATGTACCTACAGCCTATGACAAACTATTGTTGAAACTTATTCCAGACGAGATTGATTTTCAAAATGATAGCCTTTACACAAGGTTGCTAAGTATATGCTATTTTGTGTCTTTATTTTCTGACACAAAAGCGGTGTTAACCTATAAAAAAATCAAAGGGCTGGCTTTTTAGTATCACTTTTTTTTGTAGCTTGCAACCAGCCAATTTGTTTTTAATAAAACCCAATTCTTATGAAAAAGCAATACACATTTGTAGTTATTTTAGCATTCGTAGTTTCTTTAGGATGCTTTTTAATCGACACCGACACATCCCTTTCCGAGAAAGTGAGAGTCAAACATAAAACATTTTTAGACAACAGTCCTTTTAAAGAAACCAAAGGACTTACTAAAACACAAAGAAAAGCAATCAGTTTGCCACCCAACGCTTATTTTGAAGAAGAATGGGAGCTTACAATGAACCCAGAAAAGGGCCGTCCAACCCCTGAAAACCTTGAAACCATACGCCACCAACTTCATGCGGAGGCCTCTGCAAGAGTCCCTGGAGATGCCGCTGATAATAATTGGATTTCAAGAGGTCCAGATAATGTAGGTGGCCGAACGAGAGCCATTATGTTTGACCCTAACGATACCACAAATGAAACTGTTTTTGCAGGAGGTGTGAGTGGTGGTTTATGGAAAAACACTAATATTTCCAATGCAAACTCAACTTGGGTTCGTGTTGATATTCCAGAAAATTTAAATATCTCCACCATCATTTCAGATCCTAACAACTCGACTACCTTTTATATAGGTACAGGAGAATCTTATGTTAGAGGCGATGTCAACGGAGATGGTGTTTGGAAATCTACTGATACAGGAACAACTTGGACTAAAATATTTGGAGGTATTTCTGGAGCTACAAGTTTCCAGTCAGCATCCGATATTACAGTAAACTCACCTGCTGGAATTGCAGGCAATTACCAATCCTATCCAACAACAGCATTTGGACCAACAATTACGTCTGCTCTTACAGCAGATTTTATTTTAGCTAACGACTCCAATGGAGTTGCTACAGAAGCTTGCAATGCTTTCGGATCTACTGTTAATGGGAAAATTGCAGTCATACGAAGAGGTAATTGTAATTTCACTGTTAAAGTCAAAAATGCTCAAAATTCAGGCGCTATTGGTGTGATTATGATGAATAATGTAGACGGTTCCCCTGTTCCAATGGGTGGCACAGACGCTACAATTACAATACCATCCGTCATGGTTTCAAAATCGGTTGGAGATATTTTAGAAGCCGCCTTAAATGCAGGCACTGTGAATGGATCTCTGAACCTTGCTACTGGAACTTTCACAGGAAACCTAGTTCCAGGAATCCAACACATCAATGACATGAAAATCAGAAATAATTCAGGCGTTTCAGAATTGTACGTAGCTGCTAGTGACTCTTTTTATGGAGCTGCGAATGCGACGACTTACTTGGGGGGTCCTGAGTATGGCTTATATAAGACTGTTGATGGGGGTACAAATTGGTCCGAAGTAACACTGCCATTAACGGCTAACAATAGAAAGCACTGTCCAAATGATATAGAAATTGCATCTGATAACAAAATATGGCTATCTACAACAAATAGCGCTTTATACAACGAAGGTGGAGGTGTTATTTTTTCTTCAACAGATGGAACTAATTTCACAAAAGTTTATGATGTTCCAGACAGTGACCGAACCCAAATAGCAGTTTCCAGTACCACCGCAGACAAAGTGTACGTTTTGGCAGAAACGTCTACTGGGGTTGCCATGAGACGAACAACAACAGGTTTTGTGCCTTCTTTTTTCGTTTCATATATAACACCTCCAAATGATCTAGATACAGGAATTTCTGCTGGAGATTTTACGAGAGGCCAGGCGTTTTATGATCTAATGCTTGAAGTAGACCCTACAGATGATGACATTGTATTTGCAGGCGGGATCGATGCTTTTAAATCTTCAAATCAAGGGATTGCTTGGACGCAATTAACACATTGGTATGGAGGATTTAATAGGCAATATATGCACGCCGATCAACACGCTGCAACATTTGCAAATAACGATGCCAACAAGATGCTGTTCTCAAATGATGGGGGCGTATTTTATTCTAGTGACGGGGGCGTGACTATATCTGAAAGAAATAAAGGGTTTGTTACTGGTCAGTTTTACACTGTAGGCGTAGGTCCAACAACTGCATTTCCTAGTGGAGACTTTTTTGGAGGTGGACTGCAGGACAATGGCACTCAGTTATTTGAAGGTACCTCAACAACTGGTCCCGATAGCACAATTGAGCGCTATGGTGGTGACGGGGCTTACACATTTTTTGATCAAGATGGAACTGATCGTTATTTTATAAGTAATTATGTGTACAATGACGGGATAAATCTATATAATTATGATGGTGCAAATGTGACCATTAATAACGAAAGCGCAAGTAATGGCTCTTTTATCAATCCTTGTGCTTTGGATTCTAATTTAGACATCCTATATACCAACTATACTACTACCGCAAATGGCAACGCAATTAGGAGGTATGCTGGAATTAAATCGTCGGGAACACTTGTTAAAACGACTTTAACAGACACAAATTTTGACAACAGACCAACAGCCTTTACAGTCTCACCACATACCACCACATCATCCACCTTGTTTGTAGGAACGGTTCTGGGAGATGTTTTTAAAATTACCAACGCGAATACTGCATCTCCAACGTGGACAGAAATAGAAGTGCAAAATAACATTGTAGGAAGTATATCGGATATTGAAGTAGGAGCTTCTGAAAACGAGATTTTTGTGACCATTCACAACTATGGTGTAGAAAGCATTTGGTATACAAACAATGGCGGTATTTCCTGGGCAGCAAAAGAAGGGAATCTTCCAGATATGCCCGTAAAAACTATTTTACAAAACCCATTGAACTTAGAGGAAGTTATTGTAGGAACAGAATTAGGAGTATGGTATACGAACAACTTCTCATCTACATCCCCAAGATGGACATCTTCTTTTAATGGTATGAGGAATGTTAAAGTCATGGATTTAGATGTTAGAGATGATAACATGGTTTTTGCAGCAACCTATGGTAGAGGCGTTTTTTCTGGGATGTTTACTGCCACTTCGTTCAGTGTCAATGAAGAAGATGTATTTGCTAATACAATCAAATTGTTTCCAACCGTTTCTAAAGGACAGTTCACACTAACGTCCAGCAAAACTATTGGATCCACCCAAATAAACGTCTTTTCCATTACTGGGAAGAACGTCTATGAAACCAATCTTGAAATACAACAAGGTTTAAGAAAAGAATTCGATTTAAATTTAAATTCTGGAATGTACTTGGTGAATCTAAAAGGCTCTGATTTTGAAACGACCAAACGAATCATTATTAAATGAAACTTGATAGGAGTTAACTAAAAAAAGGGAAGCATTGCTTCCCTTTTTTTAGTTTATAAGTTAGATTTGATGTGTTTTTTCAAACTATCTATATCGAGATTTAATGTTTTTTGTAATAGTTCTACCGATCCATGCTCAATAAAGGTATCGGGAATTCCTTTTACAATCACGTCATTTTTGTAGTTATGAGTAGCAGCAAACTCTAATATCGCACTCCCAAAACCTCCGTGGATTACACCGTTTTCAACCGTTATGAGTGTTGAATGGGTTTTGAAAATAGTATGTAATAAACGTTCATCCAAAGGCTTTACAAAGCGCATGTCGTAATGTGCACAATTCAGCCCATCGATGGCCTTTGAAACCGTATTAGAAATCGCTCCTATGCTTAAAATAGCGAGATCTCCCCCTTGTTTTAACAGAACGCCGGTTCCAATTTCTATACTTTTAAATTCGGATTTCCAGTTAGATAGTACACCCCTACCTCTAGGATATCGAATCGCAATCGGATGCTGTAAACCTCTTTGAGCCGTATACATGATGTTCCGTAATTCGTTCTCATTCCTTGGTGCAACTATGATGAGATTTGGAATACACCTTAGATAAGCCAAGTCAAACACTCCGTGATGAGTAGCGCCATCTTCTCCTACCAATCCAGCACGATCAATACAAAAAATAACAGGCAAATTTTGTAGTGCTACATCATGAATAATTTGATCATATGCCCGTTGTAAAAAGGTTGAATATATATTGCAAAAAGGGATCAAGCCTTGTGTTGCCATCCCTGCTGCCATTGTGACGGCGTGCTGCTCGGCAATCCCTACATCAAAAGCCCGTTCAGGAATTTCATCCATCATATATTTTAGGGAGCTTCCTGTCGGCATTGCAGGTGTGATACCGACAATAGCGGTATTAGCCCTAGCCAGTTCTACAAGCGTTAATCCAAACACATCTTGGTATTTGGGAGGAAGATTTTCGTTACTTTTCGCAATTATATCACCAGTAGTTGCATCAAACTTTCCAGGAGCATGGTATTTAACCTGATCTTTTTCAGCCTGCTTTAGGCCTTTTCCTTTGGTCGTTATGATATGCAAGAATTTTGGACCTTCAATAGTTTTGAGATGTTCTAGTTCTGAAAGAAGTGCAGACATATCGTGCCCATCAATAGGACCAGAATATTCAAAATTGAGAGCTTCAAAAATGTTGTCTTGTTTTTGAGTGCCTTTTTTTACATTAGTTAAATACTGTTTCAAAGCACCCACACTTGGATCGATTCCAATCGCATTATCATTTAAAACAACCAATAAATTGGCCGTCGTTACTCCGGCATGATTCAAGCCTTCAAACGCCATGCCACTCGCAATAGACGCATCGCCAATTACCGCAATATGCTGTCTGTTTTCGCCTTTTAATTGAGATGCAATTGCCATTCCTAAAGCTGCCGAAATAGAGGTTGATGAATGCCCAGTACCAAACGCATCGTATATACTTTCGTCACGTTTTGGGAACCCGCTAATACCCTTATATTGTCGGTTGGTATGAAATTGATTTTTACGCCCCGTCAAAATTTTATGGACATAGGCTTGATGGCCTACATCCCAAACCAATAGATCGTCGGGGGTGTTAAATACATAGTGCAACGCAATGGTCAATTCTACCACCCCCAGACTCGCCCCTAAATGTCCTTCTTTAGTCGCAACGATTTCAATAATATACTGCCTTAACTCTCTGGCGAGTTGCGGTAAATCACTGGCCGAAAGCTGACGTAAATCTGTTGTAGAATTTATATGTTCTAGTAAATTTTTTAACACATAGCAAAAGTACAAGATTGAAATCGTATTTTTGACTTATGGATGCTATTTTTGACGATGAATATTTTATGAAAAAGGCGCTTCAAGAAGCAGAAGCAGCTTTTGATAAAGGAGAAATTCCAGTTGGCGCGGTGATTGTTGTTGATAACAGAATCATAGCTCGTGCGCACAATCTCACAGAACTGTTGAATGATGTGACGGCGCATGCCGAAATGCAAGCCATTACAGCTGCTGCTAATTTTTTAGGTGGAAAATACCTAACGAAATGCACCTTATACGTCACTCTCGAACCCTGTCAGATGTGTGCAGGCGCGTTGTATTGGAGTCAGATTTCTAACATTGTATATGGTGCTAAAGACGATCAGCGCGGGTGTGTGGTGATGGGTACGAAACTGCATCCAAAAACCATTATGAGAGGCGGGGTTTTAGCTACTGAAGCTTCAGAATTGATAAAACGATTTTTTGTAGAAAAACGAAATTTGAATTAAACTTAAGACTTTTTAGAGTCATTAAACTCTCGCATTTTTTCCAGATTCTCTTCCGTGAGCATATAATCAGCCACTTTTTTATCTTTCCAGCGGTAATAGGAAAATAGCGGAAATACGATCACACATAAACCAATCACTCCAAATCCGACAAGTTTTTTTGAGTAGGGTAACTCCACAATAAGACCAGTGAACATACTGATCATTGTAGCAATAAATAAAACCCAAATCAAGTATTTCATGTGGTGAGTATGTGTTATTTAAGGTCTACCTTTAAGTGTAACTCATTTAATTGTGTACCATCGATTGGTGATGGTGCATCAATCATCACATCCCGTCCAGAGTTATTTTTTGGAAAAGCAATGAAGTCCCTAATGGTTTCTTGACCTCCTAAGATTGCCACCAAACGGTCCAAGCCAAAGGCCAAACCACCATGAGGTGGTGCGCCATATTCAAAGGCGTTCATTAAAAATCCAAATTGCTCTTTAGCTTCTTCGGGTGTAAAACCAAGATGATCAAACATCAACGCTTGTGTTGCTTTGTCGTGGATACGAATAGATCCACCACCAATTTCATTTCCATTTAAAACCAGGTCATAAGCATTGGCTTTGACAGCTCCTGGATCGGTATCTAAAAGTGAAATTTGATCTGGTTTTGGTGCGGTGAACGGGTGGTGCATTGCATGGTAACGTTTGCTGTCTTCATCCCATTCCAATAATGGAAAATCAGTCACCCATAAAGGTGCGAATTCTTTAGGGTTTCGAAGCCCTAAACGTTCAGCCAGTTCCATACGGAGGGCGCTTAATTGTGCTCTTACTTTATCAGTAGAACCAGAGAGTACACAAACCAAATCACCAGACTGGGCTCCTGTAACTTCTGCCCATTTTCCAAGATCGTCTTGATCATAGAATTTGTCAACGGAAGATTTATAAGTACCATCATCATTACATCGTGAATAGATCATTCCTAAGGCTCCAATCTGTGGTCGTTTTAACCAGTTGATAATGCCATCAATTTCTTTACGGGTAAAACTATTTCCACCAGGAACAGCAATTCCAACCACTAATTCAGCGGCGTTAAAAACGCCAAAATCTTTATGTTGAGTGACGGCATTTAATTCGCCAAATTTCATCCCAAAACGAATGTCAGGCTTGTCGTTTCCATAGGTCTCCATCGCCTCGTCATAAGTCATTCTAGGAAATGAGGTAATGTCTTTTCCGTGAATAGATGTAATCAAATGACGGGTTAAACCTTCAAAAATATTCAAAATATCTTCTTGGTCAACAAAAGCCATTTCACAATCTATTTGAGTAAACTCCGGTTGTCTGTCGGCTCTTAAATCTTCATCTCTAAAACATTTTACAATCTGAAAGTATTTATCCATACCTCCAACCATTAATAGTTGTTTGAAGGTTTGTGGCGATTGCGGAAGGGCATAAAATTGACCTTCATTCATTCGGCTTGGTACTACAAAATCTCGAGCACCTTCTGGCGTTGACTTGATTAAATAAGGCGTTTCAACCTCTATAAATTCTTGAGAAGACAAATACGAACGCACTTCTTGCGTTACTTTATGTCTAAATATTAAATTATCTTTAACAGGGTTTCTTCTGATATCTAAATAGCGATACTTCATTCGAAGTTCCTCGCCGCCATCCGTTTGGTCTTCAATGGTAAATGGAGGGACTTTTGCTTCGTTTAAAACGGTTAGTTTTGACACTAAAATTTCTATGTCTCCAGTTTCTAAGTTAGGATTTTTAGACGCCCGTTCGATAACAGATCCAGTGACTTGAATGACAAATTCACGCCCTAGACTTTTGGCCATCGTCATCATCGCTTCTGGTGTGCGTTCGGCATCAAATATAAGTTGTGTAATCCCGTAGCGATCTCTTAAATCTACCCAGATCACAAATCCTTTATCGCGTGATTTTTGTACCCACCCTGAAAGGGTGACTTCTTCGTTAATATTTGAGGTTCTTAACTGACCACAATGATGACTTCTGTACATAAGACTAAATTAGTTGTGCAAATTTAACATTTAAAAATTAAAATCGATGGGCTTAGGAAACGACTTTAACCTTTTTTGTTTTCAATTTATTAATTAAATAAAATAAGATAGGAACAACCACCAAGGTTAAAAAGGTTGCAAAGGTTAATCCAAAGATGATTGCCCAACCCATTGGCCCCCAAAAAGCAACGTTTTCTCCACCAATATAAAAATTCGGATTCAGCTGAGTAATCAATGTTCTAAAGTTAATATTGACCCCTAATGCTAGCGGAAGCAATCCTAAAATGGTGGTTATCGCCGTTAATAATACAGGTCTTAAACGTGTTCTTCCAGCTTCCACTACACAGTCTACTAGAAGACTAGGGGTGAGTTTATCTGTCGCATTTAACCCTAACTCTCTACGTTTCCGAATGATGGTAAGATTGATATAATCGATCAATACAATGGCATTATTAACCACAATTCCTGCTAGAGAAATAATTCCAATCATAGTCATAAGTATCACAAAGTCCATTCTAAAAATAAGGAGTCCAAATAAGACACCGATCAAGCTAAGAAATACAGATATTGAAATGATTATAGGGGTTGTGGCCGAATTAAATTGTGCCACTAAGATTAAGAAAATTAAAAGTACCGCTATTAAAAGTGCTTTACTAAGAAAAGCCATTTCTTTGGCTTGTTTTTCTTGTTCGCCTGTAAAACTGATGGCTATATTTTTTGGACTTTCAAACTTTTCTGCAATTGTTCTAATTTTATCGTTAACCTCTGTGGCGTTGTAATCATTCAATACGTTTGAGTAGATTGTTACAACTCTATCCAAATTAATGCGTTTGATAGCGCTAAAAGAAGATTGATTTTTTGTTGTAGTGACTGCCGAGATAGGTACTTGTTTTATTTGCCCATCACTTTGATTTCTAAACGTGATTTTTTGATCGATCAAAGCTGATTTGTTATAACGCATCTCATCTTTTAGGCGGAGGTTTATAGGATAATCATCATCAGCATCTTTATAAGTAGAAATTTCTTTCCCGTATAAAGCGGTTCGTAAATTTATCCCAATTTGACCTGTTGAAACACCTAATCTTCTGGCTTTTTGACGATCGACAGCAATCAATAGTTCTGGTTTTCCTTGATCGATATCTAATTTTAATTCTTCAATCCCCGCTATATTAGAAGTATTGATAAAGGATTTCAACTGATTTGCGGTTTCTAAAATCAATTCATAATTATCGCCTTTTACTTCAATATTTATGGGTGCTCCTGTAGGCGGACCATCAGCAGGTTTGTCAACCACAATACTCACGCCTGGATAGCCTTGAATTACGTTTCGAATATCTTTGAGAACAGCTTCGGTATTCACGCCTTGACGGTCTTGATACTTTACAAAATCAACCGTTACCCGTGCTTTGTTGGGAGATTTCCCACCTTCTTGACCTCTAGAGGGATCGGCAGTACCTTCACCCACTTGTCCAATAACAGAAGTGACAAGAAAATTTTCGCCATTGACCTCATATTTTTTTAAGTAGTTTTCTATGTCTTTTTCTATTTCTTTCGAAATAAGATTTGTTTCTTCGATGTCGGTTCCAATAGGATATTCAATAAATACAAAGACTTGTTTGGCATCCGTATTTGGAAAGAATAATATTTTAGGCGGGAATGTGTACATTAAAAACCCTGCAAGAATTAACAATCCAAACGTGCCAACAATAATGCTGCCCGGTTTTTTTCCTTTAAGTGCATAGCTTAAAAAGCGTTCATATAGGGTTTCTAACTTCGCAATAAAAGGGACTTTAGTTTCTTTTTTGGGGACGACTTTCATGTACACAGAAATCAACATGGGATTAATGATGAGCGCAACAAAAAGTGAAGAACTCAATACAATAATTAAAGTGATTGGAAGCCATTTCATGAACTCTCCCATAATACCTTCCCATAAGATTAAAGGTAAAAATGCTGCTAAAGTGGTTGCTGTTGAGGCGATAATGGGCATCGCAACTTCGCCTACACCTAGTTTTGCAGCTTGAATTCTTGGGTAGCCTTCATCCATCAATCGATAGACATTTTCGACCACTACAATCCCGTTGTCAACCAACATACCTAGTGCGATAACCAAAGAAAACAACACCATTGTGTTAAGGGTTACCCCCATAAAACTCAAAACAGAAAACGATAAAAACATTGATAATGGAATCGCAACACCAACAAACAGAGCATTTCGGAATCCTAAAAAGAAGTAGAGTACTGCTACTACTAAAATGACTCCTAATATGATACTGTTTTCGAGATCAGATACCATGGTACGGGTATCGTTAGACTGATCGTTTGTTTTGGAGATTATTAAATTTTGCGGAAATACATTTGCCGCTGCAACTTTTAGAATCGCATCAATTTTGGTGGAGGCTTCTAAAAGGTTTTGTCCCCCTCTTTTTTTAACATCCAGCATGACAACAGGCTGCAAGTATTCGCGAGCAAAACTTTCTTTTTCTTGTTCTTTGAAATTGACATCGGCGATGTCTCTCAAGTAAACAATATGTCCCTTTTCTTGTTTGACGATAATGTCTCGGACTTCTAAAGGGTCTTCAAATTCCCCTAAGATACGGACTGTTCTTCTGATACCATTTTCGAGAATGTCACCTCCAGAAACACTCATGTTTTCTAAAGCGACGGCATTTTCAATATCTGTGAAGCTTATTTTTGAAGCTTCCATTTTATATAAATCAACCGCAATTTCTAGCTCTTTTTCTTGAACTCCACGAATATCAACTCCTGAAATTTCACTAAGCTCTTCAATTTCATCTTCCAAATATTCGGCATATTCTTTAAGTTGATCCATCGAAAATTCGCCTGACAAATTAATATTCATGATGGGAATGCGTTCGCTAAAATTCATTTCAGAAACACTTGGTTCCGAAGGTAAATCTTTTGGAAAATCAGGGTCAGCCATGGCAACATCGACTTTGTCTTTAACCTTTTGAAGTGCTTCAGCTGGTGTAAAATCAAAGCTAAATTCTACGACAATACTAGAATAGCCTTGAATAGAATTGGACGTGATTTTGTCGACCCCTGTAATGGAATTAATTTCTTTTTCTAATCGTTTGGTAATCAGTTTTTCTACATCCAAAGCGGAGTTTCCTGGGTAAGGTGTAGCCACATAAATTTGTGGGATGATAATTTCTGGAAAATTTTCGCGAGCCATTCCTGTGTAGGAAAGCAGTCCACTTAGAACAATAATAAACGTTACAACAGAAACGGTCATGCGATTTGAAATCGCCCAAGAAGAAAGTTTGAATTCTTTGATTTTTTGTGTGCCCATAATTAGTAATGTACAAGTTTTACGTCCTCATCATTGTTTATAAGTCGTGCGCCTTTGTCTACCAAAATGGAGGTGGGCAAAAGCCCTTCAGATATAAAAGAAAGGTTGTTGTAGTTCATCGCTTCTGTCAGATACGTTTTAATAACCTTATGGTTACTTCCGTTTGGTTCAATGGTATACACAAACGTTTGATCGTTGCTGTCTTTTTGCACCAATCGTGATGGGATTACAATACCAGTAGCTTTGAAATCATTAATTTTAATATCTGCTAATAGATTAGCTTTCAGTTCATTATTAGGGTTTTCTAAATCGATACGTGTTTTGAAACTTCTATTATTAGGATTGATAAAATTTCCAACTTGAGATATAGAGGACTCAATTGAAACCCCTATAGAACTGAAATTTAGGAGTACTTCAGTCCCTTTTTTGATTGCTTTTAAATACGTTTCGGTAACTTCACTCTCTACGTATACTTTGTTTAGGTTTACAAGTCTTAAAAAAGGCATTTGTGGCGAGGTCTGCTCTCCTGTTTTTGCAAAAATTTGATCAATAATTCCTGAAAATGGGGCGGTTATTTTCATTTTACGAGCTTGTGCTTTTAAGCTTTTCATATTGTTTTCAAGACTTTCTTTTTGTGCTTTTGCTTGGAGGTATTGAATTTCACTTCCAATATTTTGTTCCCAAAGTCTGGTTTGACGTTCGTAGGTGGTAGTAGCTAAAGCGAGTTGGGTCTCTAGTTGTAAAACAGAGTTGTCTATAACATCGCTATCCAAGGTTGCTAGGATCTGCCCTTTTGAAACATTCTGACCTTCTTTAACCAAAATAGCTGTTACTGTACCACCCATTTCTGCATGAAGCTCAATAGTTTGATCGGCTTTAACTATGCCTTGTACTTCTAAATAGTGATTAAAATCGTTGATTTCTGCTTTGATAGATGTTACGGTCACTAATTTTTTTAGAGTATCTAATTTTGAAATAGCCATTTCAACTTTTTTCAATTCTGTACCAATAGTTTCCATTTTATCTATGAGGCTCGCCTTTTTTGTTTTTAGGTCTGTCAAGGATTGAGATTCTTTAACCCCAGTATTGCAGGAAATCACAAAGGTTAAAGTGAAGAGTAAAAAAATAGTTTTCATTTGTTTGATAATAGGATCGTGTTTCATTGTTTAGTTTGTATAGGGTGGATTAATTAGGGCTTCTAAATCAATACGTTTAATTAAGATGTTTAGCATTGACTGTAAGTAATCTTGTTGGGCAACATATAACTGTTGTTGGGCTTGAGACAAATCAAAACTAGTAGTCAACCCTTCAAAAAATTTAATTTCATTTTTTTGAGCAATATTTTCCGACAGTTCGAGCGCTTCTTTTTTGATTTCAAGATTTTCAACAGCAAACTCATATTCGCTTCTTGCACTTGAAATTTCTAACTTGATTTTTTCTGAAGTATCTTTTAAAAGTGATTTAGATTTTTCGAAATTTAGGTACGCTTTTTTTGTTGATGCACTGCGTCCAAAGGAGCTGAAAACCGGAATTTTCATTGTGACACCAAATAGGGAGGCGCCAAACCAATTTTGTGAATTATCTAAAAAAGTAAATTGTTCGCTATTTGCAGAATAACTACCGTTCAAAAACGCATCAAGTGTGGGCAATGCTTTGCTCTTTTCTAATTTTAGTAAAAGTTCTTTGCCTTTTACATCATTGAATGCAATTTTATAATCTACTACATTTTCTACTTCACGAATGGACTTCAATGGAGTTAATGTGGTATAAATCGCTATCAATTTATCCATACTGTCCGTTAATTCTACAGGAACATTTAGATCTAGACCAAGGGTGTTATTAAACATTTGATACGCAATAGTTTTTAGTCTTTTGGTATAACTTTGGCTGCTTTTCAATCCAGACAAGGTTAGTTGTAATTGTTGAACACTTTCCTGTTCAACCAATCCATTTTCGTACACCTGTGTGAGGTCTTGCACATTCTTTTCTAACAATTTGATATTTGAATTTACAATCTTTAAATTTTCTTCGGATAGTAACACATTTCCATAGGCATAAGCGACCATCTTACGAAGCTCGATTTCTGTTTTTTCTTTGGCATTTTCTGAAATTTCTAGATATACTTTTGCAGCCTGAAGTCCTACTAAGTAGGAACCGTCAAATATTTTTTGCGAAACGGTAATGGTTCCATTCATTGTTTGTTTGGTTCCAAATGCAATTTCGGCAAACTGGCCTGGGTTTCCACCAAAAAACTCTGCAGGTATCAATGAGATTTGTTGTTCTAGCCAATTGTTGTAGGAAATAGCGGCTTTAATTTGTGGCAGTCCCGTAGATGTTGTTTCCCATTTTTGGAGTTTTGCAATTTCTACATCACGAGCGGCATTTTTGCTTATAGAATTGTTTTGGAGTGCAAAATCAACGGCTTCTTTTAATGAAAGCTGTGTGATTTCTTGTTGAGAAAAAACCGAAGCAGTTATAAATAAAAAGAGAATAAATTTAGGAAGCATTTGGAGTTAGGTTTGATTTTATAAAATTGTTAAGTAGATTTAGTCCTTCATTAGTAACAATAGCACGTAAATGGTATTCGAGATAACTTTCAAAAAGGTAATTCTTGTCGAAATCAGATTCTGGAAAAATACTAATATCGCGAATTGCAGTCATCCCATTAAAATATAACCTTGATATAAAATTAATGTCAATATCAGGTCTAAAAAGCCCAATATTCATTCCCATTTTAAGACTGTTCTCAACTGAAGAATGCATTTTTTCAAATTGTTTTATTTTTAAACGCTCAAAAATTTCAGGATAATATTTTTTTAGTTGATGTTGCGGAGATACTCTTTCATTTTTGAAGTAATTCATCACAAATAGTTTGATGTCATATAATTCTTCAATAGGGTTGATAGAGGCTGCATTTATCGTATCAATACCCTCTGAAATATGATCTAGGATAGAAAAGGTAACTACCTCTACAAGTGCTGTTTTGTTTGAAAAGTGTGTGTAAATAGTTTTTTTCGAAATTCCCATAGCATTCGCGATGTCATCCATTGTAACACTCTTGAACCCTAAGGATAAAAATAACTCTTCAGATTTTGATATAATTTTTTCTCTCATAATACGCTGCAAATTTACAACAGGAAACTTAAAAAACAATTTAAGTTTCCAAAGTTTTACAAAGATTTAACATTTATTATTTTTGCTTTGTGACATAGTTTTAGGAATTCACTTATTTTTGTACCATGAAAGTCATTGAAACATATCAAAAACAATTTCTAGCGTATTTAGAAGATTACAATACAATACGAGAGCCCAAGAACCTTTACGATCCCATTCAGTATATTTTAAATTTAGGAGGAAAGCGCTTACGTCCAGTATTGACTCTTATGACTGCAGATTGTTTTGAGGGCGATGTCAGTGGTGCGTTAGACGCCGCTTTGGCAGTAGAGGTTTTTCATAATTTTTCTCTTGTACATGACGATATTATGGATGATGCGCCCTTGCGTCGAGGCCATCAAACTGTACACGAAAAATGGGATTTAAATACAGGGATTTTATCTGGTGATGCGATGCTGATCATGGCGTATCAACTGTTTGAGAAGTACCCCCCAAATATGTTTCAAAACCTCGCTGTATTGTTTAGTAAGACTGCTTTAGAAGTCTGTGAAGGTCAACAATATGATATTGATTTTGAAACACGAGAAGAGGTTTCGATCTCGGAGTATCTTAAAATGATTGAGTACAAAACAGCTGTATTGGTTGCTGCAGCCATGAAAATGGGTGCTATAATTGCTGGTGCTTCTGAAGATGATCAAAATCAATGTTATGAATTTGGAAAAAATTTAGGGATTGCTTTTCAGTTACAAGATGATTATTTAGATGCTTTTGGAAACCCTGAAACATTTGGAAAACAAGTTGGAGGAGATATCATTGAAAATAAAAAAACCTATTTATTCCTAAAGGCTTTAGAGTTTTCGTCTGAAGCGGATCAACAACAATTGAAACACTTATTTAGCTCAGAAAATAATGATTTAGAGGGCAAGGTCGAAATTGTAAAGCAAATTTTTACGACTTCAGGGTCTGCAGAAGCGACCAAAAAGGCGATTACGTCCTATACCAAAAAAGCCTTTGAGGTGTTGCAAACCCTTACGATTACGGATAAAAACAAACAAATTCTTCAGGATTTTGGAACGCAGCTCATGACACGAGACGTCTAAATAGGATGCTTTTATTCAATAAAGTTCAATTCCAATAAAATAACTTCACATTTATATCATTTTCACATTTCAGATTCCTTAAAAATCGTATTTTTGTTTATATTTTTCTAAAGAAAAAATAGAATTATTAATTCATGGATAAGTATTCTTTTTTAAATGCCGCTCACACCGCCTATTTTGCGGATTTATACGAACAATATCAGCAAGACCCAGATAGTGTAGAGCCGAGCTGGAAAGCGTTCTTTCAAGGCTATGACTTTGGAAGTGAAAGCTTTGAAGTTTCGGACGATATTGTCGAAGGCGTTAAAACTCAAATTCCGGAACATGTTCAAAAAGAATTTCAAGTCATAAGATTAATCGACGACTATCGAACTCGAGGCCATTTGTTTACCAAAACAAACCCTGTCAGAGATCGAAGAAAATATGCACCTTCACTAGATATAGAAAACTTTGGGTTGTCATCAGCAGATTTAGATACCGTTTTTAATGCGGGTGATATAATTGGAATTGGACCTCAAAGTTTACGTATCATTCGACAACACCTTGAAGCTATTTATTGCGATGCAATAGGAGTAGAATATATGTATATCCGTAGACCTAACGAACGTCAATGGATTCAAGATAAACTGAACAGCAATGATAATCAGGGCAATTTTTCTGCTGATGAAAAAAGACATATCCTCAAAAAACTAAATGAAGCGGTTTCCTTTGAAACCTTTTTGCACACAAAATATGTCGGTCAAAAACGATTTTCATTAGAAGGCAATGAATCTTTAATCCCTGCTGTGGATGCACTTATCGAAAAAGCTGCTGCCTATGGTGTCAAAGAATTTGTCATGGGAATGGCTCACCGTGGACGATTAAGTACCCTGACCAATATTTTTGGAAAATCGGCCAGTGATATTTTTAGTGAATTTGACGGAAAAGATTACGAAGAAGAAGTTTTTGATGGCGATGTAAAATACCATCTTGGATGGACGAGTGATCGCTTGACAGATAATGGCAATCGCATTAATTTGAGCATTGCACCCAATCCTTCGCACCTCGAAACTGTTGGCGCCGTTGTGGAAGGGATTACAAGAGCAAAACAAGACAAATTAAAGTCTGAAGATGGTAGCAAAGTATTGCCAATTGTGGTACACGGTGACGCCGCTATCGCAGGTCAGGGCCTTGTCTATGAAGTGGTTCAAATGGCACAGCTAGACGGCTATAAAACC
>UPTG01000688.1_pt1 | contig 27112 bp, 47 predicted proteins | sample 2160121 | NCBI WGS metagenome assembly UPTG01 (sample SAMN06266255, study PRJEB28933) | marine metagenome | isolation source: Columbia River Estuary | place: USA:Columbia River Estuary, USA | collected 2014-07-27
AATTCTTGCAATTTCACCCCGCCAATAACCACGTTCACCCATAAGTTCAGATAGTTTAGAACGCTCTGTAGGTGAAATTTCAATACCTTCTCGTGTTTTAAATAAAGATGATGAATCATATTCAATATCATTAAGGAATTTTTCTTCTGGTGATTCACCTTCGTATACTTTAATTGGAGATATTGTATTAAACAAACGCCCCATCATTTTATAGTTATTAGGTACTTTACCTGTTACAGGACTGTAGATATAAGGTTGTCTGTTAGAAGGATCAAAAACATTAAGATATTGATTTTTGTTTCTTATAAGACTTGCTATATCTTTCTCAACATCTTTAAGACCGCCATCGATAATTTGACTAACGTTATTACGAACACCGCCTAAAGGTCCAAGAGCATTAATTTGTCCAGCAGCAAATCTATTTAAAGCATATTCATTTCCGCTAAGAATTTCAACTAGTGGTGTTAAAACAGAAAGAGCAGTATCTTCAGTTACAGCAGAAGCAAGAATAACAGAATTAGAAGGTTAAACTCTTATAAATAGATTTTAATGGACAATAAAAAACCCGCGTAAAGCGGGTTTCTTGTTTTAAGACTCTTCCGAAACTTCGTCAGGGTCTTTCTCAACTTCCTCTTTCAATCTAGCTGTTAAGCCTTCTTGAGCAATAAGATGTTGATCATGTTCCATTCTATTTACTGCAATCTTCTGCTGTAAATTATTTAGTGACTGAACAATGTATTTTGCTGTATCACTTAAATCTGAAATCACATATTTTTTATCATCGAGAACCAATACTGGTTCTTCGTTGGTTACTTCTGTCGACATAATTTTCTCCTTTATTTAAAAATATCTTGCCAATTTCCTTTTGTACTAGCTTTAGCATACTCAGTAGCACGGTTTTCAAAAAAGTTGGTATGCTCAACGGCATTGATTTGCTGGTCTAACCAAGGCAAAGGATTATCAGTACTATGAAAAATTGCTTTCATACCTAATCCTAGTAATCTTCTATCAGCAATGTATCGAATGTACTCTTTTACTTCGGTTGCTGTGAGACCCTCAATCTCTGCGTTCTCAAAGCAGACGTCAATGAATCTATCTTCTAGTTCCACTACTCTTTCTGCTGCACAATATACTTCATACTTTAACTTGTCATTCCATATCTCAGGATTTTCTTGTATAAATGTACGAAATAGTTTAGACATTCCCTCTACATGTAGAGTTTCGTCTCTTATAGACCATGTGACAATCTGCCCCATGCCCTTCATTAAGTTATGACGTGGAAAGTTCAACAGAATAGCAAAACTACTAAATAGTTGCACTCCTTCTGTAAAACCACTATAGACAGCCATTGTTTTAGCCATCTCATACTTATCTCTCATATTAAAATCAGTTAAGTACTCGTGTTTCTCCGCCATTGCTTGTATCTCTGTAAACGCCTTGTACTCATCTTCTGACTTTCCAAGTGTTTCCAATAATAAAGAATAAGCCTCTTGGTGTACTGCTTCCATCGCAGCATAACTAACAAGCATCATTCTTACTTCTGGTTGTTTGAATGTTGGAAGGTAATGCTTCGCATACCCACAACATACATCTACATCAGCCTGTGTAAAGAATCGGAAGATGTTATCTACCAATGCTCTATTTGCTGGTGTAAGTTTTTCTTTATAGTCCTTTATATCATCTTGTAATGGTACTTCTTCTGGAAGCCAATGCATTTGTTGTTGTTTCTTGTAAAACTCAAATGCCCAAGGATAATTAAAAGGTTTATAATAATCTCTTTCTTCTAGTAAATTCATTTATCCCTCACAGTTTAGACAATCTGATTGCTCAAAGATTATCTCTCTTTTTACTTTATTTGATACATTATCTGCACGACTAATCGCTTCACTTCGTAAATAGTAAAGAGTCTTCATATTTTTAGCCCAAGCTAACATATGAATGTTATGCAAATCCGCTTTGTTTATATCAGGTGGAAAGAATAGATTTACACTTTGTGATTGGCAGATATACTGCTGTCTCATACTTGCGTGTTCTACTACCCATGCCTGATTTATTTCTACTGCCGTTTTAAAGACTTCTCTTTCTTCATCAGTCAAGAACTCTAAATGCTGACAGCTTCCTTTATTTGTAATTATACTTGTCCAAGTAGAATCAATATTCTGACCATACTTTTCTAGTACCTCTTCTAAAAATTTGTTCTTCATTAAATAAGAACCAGACTTAGTTTTCTGTGTAAAAGCATTTGCCCTGTAAGGCTCTATGCTTGGACTTGTGTTTCCACAAATAATACTACTTGAAGCATTTGGCGCTATTGCGAGAAGATGAGCATTTCTTACTGAACATGTATCATCATCTGGACACGCACCTTTTTCTACTGCAAGTCTTTCTGTTTCTGTTTGAGCCTGAGACTTTATATGTTTAAATATCTCCAGATTCGCGGCAGTTGCCATTGCACCTTCAAAAGCTATACCAGCTTTCTGCAAATACGCATGAAAACCCATAGCACCAAGACCAATACTTCTCTCTCTTTCAGCACTGTATCTAGCTCTTTCTAATTCTGTGGGTGCATTTGCAATAAAGTAAGTCAATACATTGTCTAAGAAGCGTACTAAATCTGAGATAAACGCTGGATGATTTTTCCAATCGTCATAGTACTCTAGATTGACACTTGAAAGGCAACATACTGCTGTTCTTTCTTCATTTGTTGCAAGTGTGATTTCAGAACAAAGATTAGAATGATTTACTTTCAACCCTTTTCTTTTCTGAAACTCAGGTAAGTCTGCCTGTACGGCATCTTCAAACATCAAGTATGGTTCTCCCGATTCCATACGATTCTGTAGTAACTTTACCCAAATTGTTCTTGCACTTACTACTTTCTTCACTTCTCCACTGTGGGGATCTATTAATTCCCAGTCGTCGTTGAAGTTATCTTCGTGAGCAGCTCTGTGTATAATTTCCATGAACTTGTCAGGAATTACAACACCATGATGCAGGTTGATACACTTTCTATTAGTATCTCCACCAGTTGGTTTTCTAACATCTAGAAACTCCTCTATTTCAGGGTGGCTCATATGTAGGTAAGAAGCATAACTTCCTCTACGTGTTACACCTTGGCTAAATGCCAACATCTCTGCATCTACTACTTTCATAAACGGAACTACACCAGTAGACTCAGAGCCTTTCGACGTCTTTGTCCCTTGTGACCTAACATCGCTCCACCCGCCGCCGATTCCACCACCCATTGATGATAGATAGGCATTCTCAGTGTAATGTCCTGTAATTCCTTCTCTGCTGTCTTCTACGTAATTTAGAAAACAACTTATTGGTAGACCTCTTTTAGTTCCACCATTTGATAACACAGGCGTAGCAAACATAAACCAGAGATTACTGGCATAGTCATATATACGCTGTGCATGTGCTTCGTCGTCAGCAAAAGCTTCTGCAGCTCGTGCAAATGCCTCCTGAGGACTCTTTTCATCTCCAACAAGATATCTATCTTGCAGAGTTTTCTTACTGAAGTCAGTAAGCATACTGTCTTTACTATAATCTATTTTAACCATCTTCTCGCCTTTTAATTATTTCCTCGTTTATAACTTGGATATTATCTTTGCCAATTGCTTCTTCTGAATAAGTAACTAAGTCCATTAACTCTACATTCATCAAAAGTTGCTCTGCATTTTCGTTTAGTGACTGTATGTATTTGTACTTGCCTTCTACAGGACATGAGTCGTATATGTCAAATACTGTACCATACTGTTCCATTAATTGTACTGCGCGTTTTGGACCAACTCCAGGTATTCCTGGAACATTGTCCCCTTTATCGCCAGTTAGACATTTGAATGTAATATAATCTTCGATTTCAAAGTCGTAGTGTTCGTCCCAATTATGTACTGTTGTTTCTTTTCTAGTAACAGTACTGAATCTTGAGACTCTATCGTTTATAAGTAAATCCCAATCTCTGTCAGATGAAATCATCCAACACTCATCAAAATTAAACTTATCTAAATTCATACTTATGTATGCTGCTATATCATCAGCCTCAACTCCTTTGAATTGTAGGACTGTGTGTTTTTCTTTTAGCAAAGTCAGTGTATTACTAAACTCTGCCATAAACATTGCAAATTCCTTTTCTTCTTGAGGAGTTTGTTCTGCATATTTTACTTTACGGTTTGCCTTATATTCGGGTAATATAGCTTTCCTGTAACTACTACCGCCATCAGCAGTAATAATGATTGTACCTGCGTTATATGATTTTGCTAAACTTTCTACAGTTCTAGCATAATCATATTTGAAGTCTGTTACACCTTGATGTTTCCACCTAAATGCAATGTTTAGACCATCAACTATCAGCAAGTTCCCAATCGGAGCTGGGTCCCCAAGGCTCGAGAACGAAATCGCCATTTGTAAATTTTATCTCCTCTTTATCTAGCCAGTCTTCTAAAATAAGAACGTATGCACCTAGCCAGGCAATATGCATATATCTTAATGTATTTTTAGGTTCTCTTACAGTTGCTACAAAGAACTTACCATGATTCTCGCGAAAGACGAGAAGCGGTTCTTGTTTCATTTGTTGAGCTTGTTTACAAATCTTACTCCACCATTTAAAGAAGTTATTACTCTTTTGTGTGAATATCTTTGCATCAAACCCTACATTCTTGTAGAACTTAACCTCTACACAGAAAATGTTATGTTTTCCATGTACTCTTAAGTCTCCCTTTATCTTTCCACTACCAGAACCAGGAGTTTGTTCCCATTTTTCTTGGGTTACTCTATCGAGAATAGCTATAACTTGTTGCTCTCCTCGATTACCTTTTTGTCTCGGATTAACCATCTAAATGACTAACCTTATCTTCTTTTATTACTTCTATCTTGGACAACAGTGGGTGTGTCCAACCATGTGATACTATGTAAGTATTCAAATTTTCCTCTCTTAGTAATATTTCTACTAGTTTTTCTTTCCCTAACTCATCTAACACATTTGTTACTTCGTCTAAGAATAGGGCGTTTATTCGTGACTTTGATATACTACTCATTAGTTTTCTAATTGCTAGTAGAGTAGAAGTATTAACTCTTGCAAGTTCTCCTGCACTCAGAGCTAAGATATCTACTGGTTTACCATTGTCGTCTATTTCTACATTTAGTTTATCATTGAGTACTACAAACTCTAAGCTGAATCTACCATCGGATAGTTCTGCTAGATATTCATTTGTAAGTTCTTCTAAGTCTTTCACTAAATTTTCTATTTTATAAGCAAGTAGTCCATTAGTGCTAAATGCTTTTTTCAATATTTCTAAATGACCGAGTCTGTTCTCTACTGTAGATATCTCATCTATTAGAGCTGCTAACTGGTCTTCAAAATCTTGTTGTTGTTCTTCTATAATTGAGATACGAGTATTATGTCTTTCTATTCTCTCATTCTCTGCTGCTACATCTTCCCAAGCATCACGACTATCTTTTATCTTTGTTTTTAACTCTATAATGTCGCTTTTTAGTTGCTCTGCATCTAGTATCTCTGTAGGAAGGCTGTTATCTATATCTCTAAATAAATCTTCCCACTCTTCAATCTTTCTTCTAGCAATTATTCTAATTGTATTTATTCTTGTACCTTCTTCTTTCTCTGAAGCTAGTTGCTTACCTATGGCGTCATGTTCTTCTATTTTTGCACTATGATGTTCTATCTGATTTTGTACAAAGGCTTCATCTATATCTTGGTGACACGTTGGACACTCTCCTTTCATAGTTTGGTACTCTTCTAAAGAAGATTTATGCTCATTAGTTTTGTACTTGGCTAAAGTAATTCCTTTACTTAGCGGAGCTATGTCAGTATCTTTAGTATACTCCCCTAATTGTTCCTTGTAAGAGGTAACATCGATTTCACTTAACTGTTCCTTTGTAAAATTGTTTTTATTAATTTTTTTATTAATTTCAGAGATATTTTCATATTCTATCATAAGAGAACGTAAAGTTTTATCATCTTCTTCCGAGACAAATGGTAAATCAATCTTCGATAATAGTGATGTATTTTCCATTTTATTGTCTAATAACCATTTATTTATTGTGTCAATTTTACCTTGCAGTCGTGTTGCATCTGTTCCAGAGGTTCTTGCTAAGTCTTTAAATACTTCAAAATATTCTACATACTTATTTAATTGTAGTAAGTCAATTAAGAATCTTTTTCTATTTGTATCAGTAGCAGTAAGAAACTGCAAAGATGCATTAGTATTTTGGTACACAATCTGACTAAAAGTTTTATGGTCAATACCCATAACTTCTTCTAAAGTTTTGTAGGTATTAGTAGCTGTATGGCTTGATATGTCTTCTCCATTCTTATAGAGTTTTACTTTTATATTACCCCTACGAACTACATCTATTTGGTACTCGTCATCTACTACATCAAAAGACAAAGATATATCATAGCCATTATTGACTTCACGATTTGGTATGTCTGCTTTTTTAATTCCTTTCGAGTTTTTATTGAAAAGAACTTCCTCTAATATGAGAGGTATAGAGGATTTACCTGTACCGTTAGTACCAACTAATTGTGTTACTATACTTTCGGTTAAATCTAACTCATTGTCTGCTCCATAACTGAAACAATTACTCCACTGCAACTTCTTTAGCGTAATCACTAAACACTCCTAAAATATTTTTAACTTTATCCTCATTTAACTCTAGTATATAACTTAAATACTCATTAAGCTCTTCTTCCATTGACATCTCTTTATCTAATACTAAAGTTGCTTCTGTTTTTCTTTTTATAACTTTCTTATCAAGTAACTCACTATTTTTAATGTTACTTAAGTCTGATACATCCCCTTCTATCTCATAGATAGTATGGTGAAAGTCTGTCTGTACCATCTCTTCTTCGCTCACTACTGTTTTTCTTAGCAGCTGAGGAAGATCAAATTCGTGCCATGTCCATTCCCATGTGTCATCAATTAATAAATAACCTGTCTTAACTATGTTTCTGTGAAACGAAGTAGTCATTGGACTTCCAGGATATATGATGTTTCTTTGCGTATTTTCATGTGCGTGTAAATCCCCTGAGAATACATACCTATACTTATCAAATCTTTCTAAGTCTACTTCAGGTTGTACATGAGGTGGTATTTCACCACGAACATGTGTAAATAGTACTTCGGTATCTATACCTTCAATACTCTCTTTTCTATGTAGGTCAGCATAAGGCAGTATTGCCCAGTCTTCTTCATAGTAAGTTTCATCTATGACTTCTACAAGAGGATTTATACTTGTAGTAGCATTTTTTAAGTTTGTAAAGAAAGTTTTGTTTTTACGAGTAGCTTCATGATTTCCATCATAAATAATTGTTCGCTTTGTAACTCCTTTTATAAAATCAAAATAAAGACTCAGCTCATCCATTGAGGGGACTCGGTCAAACAAGTCCCCGCCAATGATATGTAAGTCAATTTTATCGCATTTTTCAATTTCTTGAATTTGTTCAAAGAACATCTTGTAACGAGCGCAAGCCCATGCTACTGGTACGTTCTTCTGTCCTAGCTTAATATGCCAGTCTGCTGTAAATAAAATCATCCTACAAAGTTTTCCCCAGGTGTCCATTCACACCCTGTTAGTCCACCTGCTTTAATTGCTTGTAAAGTTCTAAGAACTTCATTAGCATTTCTGCCTGTGTCGAGTGCATTAACACTTACATGTTGCACTATATCATTCTTGTCGATAATATAGGTAGCTCTATAACAAACTCCTGCTTCTTCATTTACTATTCCTAGTTTAGAAGATAAACCTAATCCACAATCTGCTGCTAAGGAATGTTGGATGTTGCCAATGAGTTCATTGTCTTGTTTCCAAGCCAATTTACAGAACTCATTGTCACCACTTATACCGATTACATTCGCTTCTTCTACTAGCATATCCATTCCCGCAATTTCTGTTGGGCATATGAAAGTAAAGTCTTTAGGATAAAAATATACAACTGTATACTCTTTTTTCAAAGGTTCATACTGTTCAGTAACTGATACCTCTATAAAGTTATTGTCTTTATCAACTCCCTGCAAAGTAAATGCTGGGAACTTCTGTCCTACTGTAATCATGTACTACTCCTTATTTAATGTCAAATTCGTCGCTGATTGATTCATCAGGTGTTGAATTATCTGCCCCTTCTCTTAATCTATCGAGAAGCTCTTTCTGTGCGTCTGGAGTTGGTCTTGTTAAGATTTCATCCATAGACTTAAGGTCTGTTACTAGAGACTGCTCATCTTCAGTTAGAGGTCTTGGTTTGCATTTTAATGCCTGTAATTGATACTCAACATTGTAAGCCATCGGTCCTGTTTTAACTCTTTTGAAGCATACATCCCACCCTGTTTCAGGGTCAGTTGGGTCTCCGAGGTCTTCCGCGGCTACCATTACTTGTTCCAGTAGTTTCTTCTTAAGATTTAAGACTTTGACTTTACCATCATGAATACACTGAATCGCGTAAGACCATCCACATTTAAGTTCAGGATGATACTCTCTTACCCAGTCTTTTTCAACATTAGTAAATGCTTCGGTGTTTCTGTCGAACGACAAACACTCGAAAGGTAAATTCTTTCCGTTTTCACCTTTTAGCCAGTATACATATCTTGGTAACATGTCACCGACCATTCTTATTTTATTATCGCCTTCTACATATTGGTAGCTATCGATTTTGTTCTTTTGGGCTTCGCCCTTGGCTTGATTAAAACTTATTGCCATTTCATTTCTCCTTTAGTGATTTCCTCGAATTTAAAGTGAATTCTATCCCCTTCAATCCAAAGTAATCTATTGCTTTCTATTATGTCCTTTTCACCTGTAAAGTATAAAAGGTCTAGAGTGGTATCTTTAGTTTTTTGATACTCAAAATAGTTGCGTAGTGACGCGATACCTGCGTACTGAGCAATCTCGCTATCCGAGTATCTCCTTCTTTGAATAAACAACGGCTCAGGGTTAACAAGGAAACTATGCCCATGAAAACTCTTTTGCCAGAACTTGAATATTCTGTCGTGCCTATTAACTGGAGGCAGTTTGTATGTCAAGATGTGCAGGATTGTCAAAATATCATTGACGCTTCCATTGCTTTCTTTTTTTATCTTTTTCCAATTATAGAATAACATTATATCAAAAATTTAACCTTATGTCAAGAAACATTTTTCTCTGCTATAGATAAGAAACTTCGTACCCTTGTTTCATGTAGTAACCCATTCTCGCACCTGCCTGCTTTCTAGCTGTGCGACCTTCTAAGTGGATGTCTACAATTACCGGTTGCGGTTTGTTCTCATCTAGCCTTATTACTCTACCAATTAATTGTGTTAGTAAAGGCTCGTTGTTAATAGGTGTTCCTAATATTAGACAGCTAAGACAATCTACTGAAATACCTTCTGAAAATATACTTTGAGTTCCAAATAATATATCTTTTGTAGTAAATATTTCTTTAATCATGTCTCCTCTCTCTTCATGAGGAACGTCTCCTGTAACGCATATTGCGTTATCTCCTACTAGTGCTGAACTTCTCTTGAGAAAGTCAACTCTGTCACTTACTACTAAGACCTTGTGGCCTTTAGCAGCATAACCTGCAGCTAGTACTGCACATATGTTTTGGTACTCCCAATCATACGCTAATTCGTTGATTCGAGTAGCCCATGCAATGTTCGCTCCATCCATGAAGCGTATACCACTCCTCACTACTTCAACGCGAGGCACCATATAATTTTCTTTAGGTGGTTTATATACTGTATTTGAAAAATAGTCTCGAAATACAACATGTCTTCCATCCTTGCGTTGCATTGTCCCTGTCAGACCGATCTTATGACGAGCCCTGTTAGAGTCGATAATGCGTGTAAAAGTTGGACTGCTTACATGGTGCATTTCATCGAGAATAATAGTACCGAACTCTTTTGCGATTTTGTCTTGATTTCGGTACAAAGTTTGCACGTTGCCAATGACAATATCCTCATCGATTTCAAATCTTCCCGAACCTATCACACCCGCCGAGACCCCGAAGACTTTCTTACACTCTTTTTCCCACTGCGACCGCAGCGCTACAGTATGAGTAACTATAAGCGTTTTCTGTTTTAGCTTATTTGCGATAGCTAAAGCTGTAAATGTCTTTCCCCAACTGACCCAAGCGTTAATTATAGCACTGCCTTGGATGTCGTCATATACCGCCTGCTGCGATTGACGTAACTCAAACTTAAAGTCATAACCTTCAATTGGTACATCATTTCTCTTATCGACTATCTCGTAGTCGTTTGGTATCAAATCCGTTCTTCCGATAGGTATAGTAACTAAACCTGCTCGGATTATGCCCATATTCTTTATGATGATAGGTGGGTCTGTTGGACGTCTTGGGGGTATACTATAGGTGAGCTCTTCGTCAAGCTTTGCCTGGTATGTTGCGGTTACTTCTATGAATATTCTATTGCTGAGGACTGCTTTCATTCAGCTCATCTTCTGTCACGCAATGTTCAATTCCATGATAAGTATAATAGCATTTTAAAGTTATTACTTCACCTTGCCCATCATCATTCCAATGTCTAATAACATTTGCTATGATAAAGCAACAAGCAACAACATTGAATAGGACGATAAAACTCCTAAACATAGCAACATAATCAGCTTCTCTATCGTGTCCAATTTTTTCTCCTAAACTCTTTGCCCATAATCTCCATAAGTTCATGTTAATTTCCCTATTAATTCTAGTAATTCTTGTACTGTTGCGAGGTCTTGCTCGTTATCAGTATCTATTTCAATTTTTATTTTCATACTTTTCTCCAAGTATCTTTCTTCTTAATTTCTGAGAGTTCGTACAAGTAAGATGGTATGTCTTTTATGTACAATACTCCTGCGTATTTCTGTAGTGGCTGCGGTGGTCTTTTTAGTTCAAATGGAAAGGGTACGTTTTCAACATATATTAATGTTATTATATCTTTTTCTATTACTTCTTTTATTTTAAAATAGTACAACTTTGCTGTTATACTTTTCTCGTACCTAAAGAATTTCCCATTAGAGTCTACAAAGAACTTTCGTCTATGCCTTGATAAGTCCACAAAGTTATCTATCATATGTCTTAACTCATATAAATTTTTATGTGGGGTGTTAAGTCGTCGTTGGCCTATTGTGTACCCTTCTACATTTGTATCATCTACAACTGCACCTTCGCACCACAATATACCATCGAGTTTTTGTACTTCATCTGTGTGTATTACATAGACTGGAAACTCAACATCATTCAGATTCATACTTAGCCTTAAACTTGCCAAGTGAGTAATCTTCATCAACGTCAAAGTCACATCCAATCGGACATCCTGGTATTGATATACCTCTGTCTTTTTCAATGCAAGTTCTCACAATTTCCATATATTCATCAACATCTTCTTCTTTCACTTCTGCAAGAATCGAGTCATGAACAAGGGCAAATATTCTCATATCTTTCGTCTTGTTTAGTTTGATAATTTCATTGTGGGTATCTATAGCACCAAGAAGATTGACATCAGAAGCAATTGACTGTACTAGAAAGTTGATTCCAGACCTTACTTCATGAGAAGCGATTCCTTTGTCTGTAGAAAATACATTAGGGAGTCGTCTTTTTCTTCCGAAGTGAGAGTAGATGAAACCATTGTCTTGTATAAACTGCTTCTGATTATCTAACCATTTCTTTAGACCTGCGAACTGTTCAAAGTAATCTTTAATAACCGCACTTGCTTCATTCATACTGAAGTAACTGCCAGAGTCTTTGGTAACTTGTTCACTAATCTTTTTCGGTCCCGCACCATACATAATACCAAAGGTAACAGCTTTTGCCATCTGTCTTTGAGTACTATACTGAGTAGCAACTTCCTCAACATCACAAGGTAAGTCAAATACTAACTTAGCAATGTTACTATGGAAGTTGCCTCCAGATTTAAATACATTCATAAGATTCTTGTCGTTTGCAAGCACAGCCGCGCAATATACCTCAGCTGTTGTTAAATCCATTGCAACTATTTTGTTGCCTGGAGCAGCTTTGATACACCCTTTGACAATTGGATTGTCTCTAGGTATTTGTTGCATATTCATTTTACCACTAGAAGAAAGACGACCAGAGGTTGTTCCGTGTAGGTTGAAACCTGTACGAAGTCTGCTGTCTCTATCAAGTTGTGGATAAATTTTATCAAGATATGTACTCTTGATCTTAACTTTCTGTCTTATGTCAAGTACTAGTTGTGGTACTTCGTGTTCCTCGGCTAACTCTTTGAGTACTTCGGCATCAGTACTATCCGCACCCGTGCCGGTCTTCTTACCTGTAGGTGTTAACCCAAGGTAATCAAAGAGTAAAGAACGAAGCTGCATTGTACTGTTTGGGTTAAAGTCTTTACCTGTAATCTCCTCGAACTTCTTAATTTCAGGATAAGTATATAATGTAGTGATAGCTTCATCAATATTCTCCTGCATAAGCACGGAAGATTTCTCTAGTCTTTCTTTATCAAACGGTACTCCAATGTCTTGTATATCCGTCAGGAATCTGCATCCTGGTATAAGTATATCTCTGTATACTCCATACAGTCTTTCATTAGTAAGTAAAGGCTTTTCAAACTTTTGGAAAAGAAGAAAAGTACATACTGCGTCAAGAGCTGCATAATCTTTCATAATGTCAAATGGAATCATGTCCCAAGTAAATTGGTTTTTGAGTATTCCGTTTCTACGACAATAATCTGCCATCCAATCATACATAGGTTTCTCATAATCTCCATAGGGAGTGTACTTAAGAGATAACTGCTTTAGGCCGTGAGTGCCTGGATTTTCATCTAGCATGTAGTGTAGTAACATAGTATCTTCAAACCTTGGAAACTTAAATCCAAAGTGATACTCAAAGAAAGCCAAGTCAAACTTAGCATTGTGAAATACTACTCGTTTCTTGGTGAATAACTCTTGTAGGAGTTCTTCTACTTCTTCGTCTACACAGTCTGTGTTGATGTATGCTCCATGGTCAGGCTCATAAGAGATACTCATACCTAACATATAACCATCTCTAGGATATAATCCTGTTGTCTCTGAATCAAGTGCAATAAAGTCAAAAGGAGCGTCGATTGCTTTCTTAATGAAGTCAATGAAGTCCTTAGTCTCTGTTATGCCATATGCTTTGTCAGAACCAAGTTTCATAACTTTAAGTTCTCCTTTCACATACTTACTTATATTCTCAACTGATTCTTCCCAAGTCTTTTTAGCTTCTGGTTTGAAAGCTAACATTGCTGGGTTTATTACTGGTAGAAACTTATCATCGATAACTCTACCACTGTATTCTGTTACTGAGCTTTGTTTTGTGTAGTACTTCAAACACTCAGACCCGATAAGTATTACCCAATCATAATCATCAATATTAATATCAATGTCACAATCTCGTTTTAATACTTTCTTTATTGTTGGGTCTGAACATAATTGAAACTGCTCAAAATCAAACTGATTATCAAATAATCTTACATAGTCATTACGACTAGGCTTACTCTCTATTAATGCTATTTTAGCCATATAATTGTTCCTTTAATTCTTTTACTTTGTTTTTTGTTAATGCCCCTGCATCCCCTAATGCTCTTGGTAATGTAATGTTTTTATGTGGTAGTTCTGCAATGTCGCACATTTCAATCACTCTATTTGCTGCGTCTTGTCCTGCATCGTCTGGGTCAAACAGTAAGTCTATACCCGATACTCCACTCATTTTTAATAGTTTTAGTTTTTCTATATCTATGTTTCTTGTACCAAAACAACAAACACTATTCTCTAGTCCTTTGTCATGTAGATTTAGTACATCAAATATACCTTCTACTAATATGACTCTCCCTTTTATGGGGCGGACTCGAGCAGGAAATAGCGGTAACACAGCTTTTGGGGGATGTATGATATATTTTACTATATCTGTAGGTGATTGACTCCTACAATTAAATGCTACTATTTTTCCTGTCAAGTCCTTGATCGGAAAGGAGAGTCTACCTGTGAACGGTTTGTCTGGATGCACGAAGCAGTCAAACCTTTTATAAGTTTCAGGTGAGATTTCTCTCCAGTTGCCTACGTATGGCATGAAGTTAGCAGGCATCTTTAGTCCAATGGACGACGACCTTACTTCTTCTATTTTTCTTCTAACCTTTTCTCTACGTATATCTAAAGGATTAGAAGGTGCATCGAAATGAACAAAGATGTTTCCCTTGTAACCGCAAGAAAAACAGTTATATACTCCTGTTATTCTGTCGATTCTCATACTGGGGTTGCCATCATCATGTTCAGGATTTAAGCATGAGACTATACAATCTGCTGGAGATAACTTATATTGTATCTTTCTTTCTTGTAATAGTTCTTCAACTGTCATTAAATGTCTCCATTCCATTCAACCCATTCTTCTATTCGCTGTAGTTCTATAGAGTCCTCATATATAGTTCTAAACTCTTCTCGTGAAGGCATTTCTACCTCAAGAGGAAGTTTTTTGATAAATCTACCATACGCTTCGCTTAATTGTTTTTCTGTGTATAATATCATAGGTCGTCTACATCTTCTCCAGTTTTCATACTATTTGACATATCTTCTTTGTCTTTAGGGTTTATTTGTGATTGCGGTCCTATTTTAAGTGTTTCCCAATCAATAACACTACTAAAACTTTTCATAACATTACTACGCATCTTAGTGCAGTTAAATGTCATGCAGTTGTCTTCTTGTTCCCATGTTTCTAGTGAGTAAGCCGCATCCGCAGCATCAAGTATGCCCTTAGCAAACCTAGCTTCTCCACTTGCATCGGTCTGGTATGGTGCAAAGAATAGTGTCTCATACTCTTGTGCATATAACTTCATTTTCTTACTTACTTCTATTTGTTCTGTCCAATCGTATTGACCAGATCGACTTGGTGCATTGTGGCGCTTAACTTGGTTCAAGTAATCAACTATTACAACTCCTATATCAAGTTGGTTGACTTTCTTGTCAAGCTCTGACTGTATCTTGGAGAGAGTTAGTGCAGGGTCATAGATTACATCTATTTGCCTGTCTTTGTGAAGCTGTAGCTTTGTTAGTTGAGTATGAAATGCTTCAAAATCCTTTGTTTTCTCAAACTCGGGAAGCAACTCATGCCCACCATCAAAACGTCCAGCCCACCAGCCAGCAACGAGTGACCACTCAGGACCGCTTAGCATTTTGCTACGCAATCTCTTAAGAGGTACTTTAGTTGCAACAGAGCATATTCTTTGTAGTATGGAACGACTATCCATTTCAATAGTGAAATAAATAGCGGACCTGCCACTTTCATATACATTAGCTGCTAGGTTACAACAGGTAACTGATTTACCTGAACCACGTCTGCCTCCCACAAGCACCAAATCTTTGGGAGAGAACTGAATTTCTGAATCATAATCAGAATTGAGTCCTAAAGGTAAATACTTAGATAGTTCTTTGTCATCCTCAAATAGAGAGATTTTTTCCATACTCTCTGCTGGTGGTTTGACATCTACCGATTCACTTACCTTTAAAACTATTTCCTGTAATTGTTCTATGTTTTCTTCAGCTGTAGCCATTGCTACTGTATTATCTATATACTTGTCTAGTTGGTCTAGAATTTCTACTTGTGCATATTCATTCTTGAGATAGTCAAGTAAAAGCCACGCGTCTACCTCGACTTCTACTGATTCGATTGCGAATATTTTTTCTTGTAGTTTTCTGTCACGGACTTCGTAACGTAGGTCCTCGAACTGAGGAAGGTCTTGGTATTGGTCTATGTGTTTGTCGAGTATTTTAAAGACAGATTGAAAATCACCAGGTAGGTAATGTTCCTTGAGGTTTGCCCAAGTATCTAAATCTTTCTGTACTATAATTTGCTTTAGTAAAGCACTCGCAATATTCAAACTAACTCTCCCAAGTATATGATAAAAAATGGGCAGGGACTAAGTCCCCACCCGACTAAAAGCAAGAAATATTAACCTATTTCTTTTTTAGCAGCGCCGTTGTAATCGGAACATGTTAGACCTCTTCTGGTCAACATTGTTTTAACTCCTCTTACTGTTTTGCCGATTGAATCAGCGATTTCTTCGACAGTCATGCCAGAGATATCGATGTCAGCTAAAACGTCAGCTTTGCTTGAACCTTTAGTTTCTTTCTGCTTAGGAATCGCGTTGATTTCACCACTTCTTAGTAAAGATAAAGCTTTACCTCTGATTGAATTAACAGACTTGTCTAAAGCTCCAGCGATTTCTTCTACGAAGCTTCCGCCATTAACCATTTCAACAAATGTTGTTTCTTCTTCAGGAGTATAAGTCCTAACTGTTTCTACTTTAGGAGCAGGTTTAACGTGGTCTGTAAGTTCCATAGAAAGAATCTTTCCTTGGATTGACTTAGCAGAAAAGTTTCCGCCCTCGAAGTGTGATGCAATTTCTGCATAAGTGTAAGAACCACTGTTATCATTTACAAATGCTGATAAAGTAGCTTCTTGGTCTTCTGAGAAAGACTTAGTTGCTGAAGCAGAAGCTAGTTCTACGTCAAAGCCCATCTTTCTTAGTTTGCTAGAAACTGATCTTGTAGATGTTTCTAACTGCTCAGCTGCTTCCGCAACCATAGCTTGAGATATCGGGCTCTCATTGCCCACGAAAGAAGTTAACTCTGAAGTTCTTTCGTCTGTCCATTTTGGTAATGCCATTTTTATATTTCCTCTAAAATGTCTTTTATGTTATTAATAATTGTTATACCCATTGTCTCTGCTTTCTTGGTTTTAGCACTTGCTATTCCACTCTCATTTACTAGGATAGTTATATCCTTTGTGAGATTATCCTTTACTGCATAGCCGTTTTCTTCTAATACTTGTTTGGCGGCTGCTTTGGTAGGATAGCTTACTAGCTTACCTGAGATACAAACTGTTCCCTTAGTGTTCTCGTAACTGACTTTTTGCACATTACAAGTAAAAGTAAAAGGTAACTTTGCATATTCTTGGATTAGGAAAGTTTCCTCTAACCAATCAAGAAGGTTCGACGCCGCTTTAGGACCCAGACCTGCCTCTGCACATGTCTCTGGGGTTATCTCATGTATTGATGAGATGTGTTTTGCTAACTTTTGAGTGGCACTTGAGCCTATCAGCGGTATCGAAAAAGCTGGAAGTAAAACTGTGAGGTCATTACTCTTCGATTTGTTAATTTCTTGAAAGAGTTTAGTTCCTAGTTTTTCTGAATCCAATGTTGAACATATATCCTCTTGGGTGAGAGAATATATATCGTGATAATCGACTAGACCTAACCTATCTATAGTAGACGGTCCGAGTCCTTTGATTTTCAAAGTCTTTGCAAAGTGTTCAACACGCTTTGCAGACTGAGCGGGACAAAGTTTATTACGACAGAATAACTGGTCATTAACAAGCTCTAACATACTTGCGCATGTTGGACAACTTGTCGGTGGTATTATGTCTGTCATATTGTCTTTCTCCCAAAATATAAGTATATTATATCAGACGAGAGAGCGTTTGTCAAGAATTATTTTTCGGGAAGTGGGATAAAATTTTGGAATCAATTTTGAAACACTCTGTATGCCCACCAAACTTTTCAGCTGGATAATGACGGTCGTCCTTAAACTCCTCGTGCAGTTCCTGCTCTTTTTTCCAGCAGTTATAGATTGTATCGTGGTATGTTCGTTGAATACGTAAATCGTACCCTTTGAATCCACGACTTCTTTTTATAACGTGCCTCCAGTCTTTTCCCTTTGCTATTCCAACCTTTATACACTCGCGTTCATACGTGCGTTGATTGACTAGAATAACTCCATATAAAACACCCTCTACTAACTGTTCGTCAGGACGGTTTTCAAAATAAGTTTTATTATAAACTCCTCCGCTCATTCTGCCCAACTCCAACCTTCTTCGATCGAAGACTGTACTGCTTGGATAAATTCTCTATCTTCTTCAGAAAGAACAGACCAAAACTTACTAACAGCAAGTGTTTGAAGCATCATTTCTTCACGATTATGTAAATGATAATCCTTACGTACAAGCATCTCTATTTGGTCAAGTCTATTAGTTATTTTCTCTCTTAAGTCTTTGGTTGCCATTTCTCGCAAGTCTCCTCGGATAGTACCATTCCTGCTGGGGATGTTACTCTACACCAGCCTTCGCTAAGATTCTTACTTATATCATGTATAGGTTCATAAAACTTACACTCACCGCAAGGTGTCTCTGGAAGTTTCTTTGCTCTTTTCATCAGTTTCTTTCTTAGTTTCATTAATATATACCTTTACTGTTTTTCTGCCTGTTGTCCAAACGGCAACTAAGCAGTTCTTCATGCCTTATGCAATCCTCTAGCATAGTACATATTCTGTCGTACACTGCCATCTTCTCTTATCATACCTAGTACAAAGTTTTCTGCTATGTCTTCACACCAATACTCACTTTTTGTAGGATGCCACATAAGAAAACCTTTGCTTTTACTTTCTGAGTCTGATAAATGCACTCCCCAGTACTTGTGTTCTTTATGTCGAACAACTTTTCCTACTTTAGTTCCATCCATATACTCTGAATATACTTCGTATTCTTTCATTAGTCTACCCTCGCTACTATTTGGGGAATAATCTCCCCTGCTCTTATTACTTCAACCATACATCCTATCTGTAAGTCTAATGCTTCTATGATAGCCATGTTGTGTAAGGTTGCTCGTGAAACTCTTGCTTCTCCTATTATACAGGGTTCTAGTATTGCTACTGGAGAAACTGCACCTGATTTTCCTACTTGCCATTTAACATCAAGTAGTTTTGTAACTACGCCTTCTTGCTTTTCTTTGAGAGCGAAAGCCCCACGAGGATGATGAGAAGTATATCCTAACTCATCAAACTCTTTGTGGCTAACTATTCTCCAGACATCTCCATCCTGTGGAAACTGTTCCCAACTGGAATCAATTGCTGTATTGAATCCTACATGCTGTAACATTCTCATATCTTCTACCCAGTCAGGGCAGATAGCAGGTTGTACGCCATAACTTACGAAAGTTAAGTCTCTTCGCTTAACTTCCTCAATATCTTTTAAGTTAAGCGCACCCGCTGCATAGTTACGAGCATTAGGTATTTCCTTTGGAGCTACTACCTCTCCTGTTACTTGGTGAGGTGCTTTGAATGATATTGTATTTGGTACTAGATGTCTAATCTTATCTGTGATATCTAATCCCTTCTTGCCATCTCCTCTAGTAAGTGCCATTGTTAGTTGTCCCTCTATATATTGAATACTAACTGCAGCTCCATCTAACTTAGGTGTAACTGTTACTACTCCAGGTAAAAAAGTGTGTGGGTCTTTCTCTCCCTTATAAACTTTCTGTAAAGAGTACATAGGAAACATGTGAGGTATTCTTGTACCTTCATCTGTGCCAATAGCAGTAGCGCCTACCTGTTCTTCTAATCTGTCATAGACTTCATCAGATATACTAGGGTCGCCATTATAATAATCTACTTTTGCTTGTTTTAAAAATTCCTCTAACTTGCTCATTATTTTCCTATGTGTTTAACCTCATCTTTTGGTATTACTTGATATGCACCCTTGTTGTACGCAATCGACACAGTATAGTTCTCACTTGCTTTCTGCTTGTAAGAAGTATCTTGTGGGGTTGAGTACTGACTCATTGGAGCCGAAGGGTATTCTTGCGTAGTCCTACGATATGTAGTGTCTGGAGCAAAGGTTTTCCACTCAGGCTGCTTTGTTCTTACAGCCTTAGTGAACTTGCTCTTGCGTTTGCGACCGTGCTGGTCGTATGTCATTTGTCCTTTTATAATCATACATATATTATACACAATTTCTGAGGAATTGTCAAGAACTATTTTTCTTAGAGGTAGATTTCATCCAATAAATCTTTGAAATTTTCTTCTATGATTGCTTTTGATTCTGCTAAAGAGAGAATCTCTACTAGACCTTGGAACAGGTTTCTAGTATTTTCCATGTCTATAGGTATCGTAATACCTTGGTTAGAGGGTTTAAACTCCTCATCAAAATCTAAGTAGTATTTTCGTATAGATATATACTCTACTCCACGAAAAGTGTTGATTACCAACTTAACTTGTTCGTGTTCAGTTTCCTGTATCATTTTTTCATAAATTGCTGGTGCATCTAAATCAATCATTGCGTATAACTCGGTTAAGAGGCACAATGCTCGTTACATTTTCAGGCACAAGTATTCTATAAGAATCTGTGTCCCAACAAAATAATAAGGAAGTGTGTTGACTTTCCTTTGCTCTATTCTTTTTTCCTTTGATATATTGAGTGCTAAAATCTCGTGTACACACATTGTACTTTAGTTTACGAGAGTTCTGACTCCTATAAGTGATGACTGCATCTCCTGCATCGTCTAGTTTCTTTTCAAACTCTGGTTTTTTCATGTTTCCTCCAATTTAAACTAACAAAAACTCTTTTGATTTGTTAAATTTTTGGTCACTTATTCAAGATGCAAAAAATTGAGGCAATCACGAAGACTGCCTCAATACACTAAATTACACTACTTATTTAATGATTCTATAACTGTTGCGAAGTATACTGCTGCTTTACCAGTTAGTTTTGATACTATTGCTTCATCAACTTCTTGACCTGCATCACTTAAGATAGATGTTAGTTTTTCTTGTGCATCTGCAACTGAAACTCTACCACCACCTGTGCTACCGCCACTTGACTTAGCCGCTGGAGTTTTTCTTACATATACTCCTGCTTTTGTTAATATCATTCTGACACCATTTGGGCTTTCACCAAGTTCTTCTGCGATGTCTTTTACTATCTCCATTGAAGTCTCAGGTGTAGGTTCTGCATCCTGATACATTTCAACTGCTTGCTCTTTAGATTCGTCTGTCCAAGCCATTTTTCTTCTCCTATATTTTTTGTTATTGCGCATGAACTCTGGCATACCAAATGCCCACCCTGTGGTGTCTCGCATTTGTTGGTAATATCTGTCGCTCATATTTGCTTGTTTTTGTTTATAAATATATTATAATAAAATTATAACCATTTGTCAAGAACTATTTTTTAGTATCTTTAACAAAATGCTATTATTTTAAATGTTTCTCTAGGGCATTTAACATATCAACTGCTTCTGCAAGCTTTGCTAGTTCTGACTTTATTGACTCCATGACATCAGGGTGTTCCCCAATACCTACTGAATTTCTCATATAAACTCTACAATTAGCTCTATGGTAGGCTATCTGTCCTTTTAAGTGTTCTCTTAAATCTTCGTACATTGATTATGTCTCCTATGTTGGGTTTTTCTTTCCCAGTCTTCTATTGCATTTTTTATACTGCCCTCTGCTAAAACTGAACAATGCAGTTTTATAGGAGGTAAGTTTAAAGCTTCTGCAATATCTTTGTCTTTAATAGACTTTGCTTCTTCTATTGTTTTGCCTTTCAGCATTTCTACGAACATTGTAGAACTAGCAATAGCACTACCACACCCGTAAGTCTTGAACTTTATGTCAACGATGCGTTCGGCGCTGTCGAGTTTCAACTGTAATTTCATTACGTCACCACACGCAGGTGCGCCAACCATCCCTGTTGCTACATTCGGTTCTTTTGGGTCAAATCGACCAACTGAGTGAGCTTCAGGGTTCTCTAACACTGACTCAAACCTTTTTACTACTTCCTTGCTGTAAGCCATTATTTAATCTCTATTATTCCAGTAACAAAGCCTCGAATAAATCCTTCAAGCCTGTTTGGTACGATAAATGTTATTATTAATAATGGAAAGCACAATAAAAATATAAAAAATACTATTAGTGTCGATAAAATTGGTCTGTCTACCATTATATTATGTGGTGCTATCTGCCTTACTAATTTATAAGACGGCCACCATATTGAGTACATAGCAGCGCATACCCCTGAAAGGTATATCGCGGCAATAATTTGCCATATTTCCATCCTAGTCTCCTTTTATAAATACTTTTGCAGATGTTCTAGCTTACCCATTTCATAGGTAGCCAAAGGATAGTTCTTACCTGCAAAACTTAAGTGAGGAAAATAACTACCTTTAAGGTCTTCTTGGCTACATTCTATAGTGTAGCACAAGTATAATCTATATCCTCTTTCTTCAGCTTGCTCAGGTCTTAACTCCTTTTCAACAAGTGCTGGATAGTTCTGTCGAACTGCCCATATTTTTTCTCCAACTTCAAACTCATCTGCTACACATTGTTCAGGTAGCATTGCGTTTCTACGTCCTTCATAATCGGTTTGAGCAAGTTTCTGTGGAATACCTACTCTATCAATTATTGCTTTGATGAAAGCAGGCGACCTATATAACCCTTTGGCTATATCAGATACATTTGCTCCATCCAAGTAGAAGTTTACTACTTGTTTAATCTCCATTTCTGTTGCGCCTCTCCCTTTGTTCTGGGACTTGCGTCTTTCTCTATAAGCTACAGTGTCTAAATGGTCTTCAATAATTTTATTGAGCCTTGTAGTGTTATAACTTATATTTAGTATGCTGCACGCCTCTTTCTTAGTGATAGGCTTTTCATCGTTTAACAACTCTATTACATGCTGTACGTTAGTTTCTGTCAAATTTTCGTGCTTTCTGGTCTTTATCGCCATTTATACTCCTAGTATGTAAATCATTAATATATAAGTTAAAATATGGAGATACTGGTCTAAACCATGTAATCCCCAATATAGTGTATGTGTGTTGTTTAGTTTAAATATTCTTTTAATATTATTCTTTGCATAATCTATGTGGTAATGTATATACCCATCTAAAAATGCTAAATATAGCGTTGTAAACCAATCGCAAAAGAATATTAATACAAGAAATGTTCCAACTATGTGATGACCTGCATGGACTAAACCGCCAGGCGCGCCATATGTTCCCTTATCTTTCCAAGGCTTCTGTAGAAGATAGTCAGCAACTGTATGCTTAAGAAGTAATAGTAAGAATATTACTACTACTTGTTCAAGACTTGTTACCGTTGTCATATCTGTTAGTAAATGTTCCATCTTTTTCTTCGTGTTCTCCTAGTAAGAAAATTGTATAGTGTATTATTTTTAGTAAGTCGTCAGGATTGTTTCCATACTTCTTACCATAGCGTTGTGCGTATTTAATTATATTACCTATACAGAATCCTTCACCATGCCCTGCATCAAATACAAATTCTGTTGTTTGAATCTTGCTAGTACCATAGTGTTGTTTATAAGTTTTGTCTATATACTCTCTTACGTTTGCTAGTACTATGTCTTCGTTAAATTTATAATCAGCCAATTAACTCCTCCAGTGCGGCATAGCCACCTATATATTCCCCATCTTTAATTATTTGAGGAAAGGTTCTAGCACCAGGAAATTTATCTCTCATTTCTGAGAAACCATAGTCCACATCTAGTTGTTTATATACTACTTCAAAGCCTTTTCTTTCTGCTAAACCTTTTGCCATATCGCAATAAGGGCAGTTATCTTTTCCATAAATCTCTATCATCTCGTTATCCTTTTTTCGTAATCAGCATAATCTTCGTTCCACCAGTCAGGCTTGTCACGATGCGACCATACTGCAAATGTTGCTTTATCTAAATGATAATAGTCTCTATAACTTTGTATAGGATTATCATAGTCTCGTAGTTCTTCAGGCATAGCTATGCCGAATTTGGTAAACCCAACACGAGGTAAATTTTTCGGGTCAGGTAGTTTATTTACTACTTGTTCTACTGATTTGTGTAATTTTCCATAACGGTAATGGTATTCATCATTCAATGCGTTAGCATAACAATGAACCCATTCATGGTTATCCAATGATTCCCTTGCCCAGATAGTGCAGGGGTGATTGTACATCATTGGTAGGTAGGGGTAGGGACGTTCCTCAAGAGGTAAATGCTTGATTTCAGCTTTAGCTTTATTCATCACTTCTCTCTCATCTGCGTTAAGAGCTCGAGGAACGAACCCTAGTAATTCATCTATCCATATAGTAGTGCATAAGATTTGAGCAGCCTCTAGTGGCATCTTGACAATATGCTTATCAACATGATACTGGGCTGCCTTATCTAAATCTTCATCTAAGTAAAATAAATTCATTACGCAATCCAGCACTTATACTGAGGACATTCTCCACTATCTTTGTGAAGTTTAGATCCGCAGTGTTTGCACTCTCCGTAATGGTAGTCTTCAAAAGTTTTGGTTTCTGAGTTCCACATATTTACTTTTTTGTGTTCTTGGTGTTCTGTATTTTTCATATGTATATTATACTAAAATTATGAACAGATGTCAAGAACTATTTTTTGCTACTTAGAATTTATCTTGTCTTTTGCCGTTCCGGCGTAGAGTCCAAACCATGCAGCACCCGCTCCGACTACAACAGATATTAAACCTGATTGCTCAAAAGTTGGTGTTGGAAGTTCCATAAACCATATAGTACACTTATAAAGTAATACTATGTATACAGTAAGAAACATTCTAGGGAAAATTCTCCAAGCATCTATCATACTAGATAACCATATCCATCTCTGGTAAGGGTTTTCTGGCTCTTTGTCATTTTCCAAGTCCATAATTTTAGCTTTTAGTTCACCAATTTCAGTGACCATTGCCATAAATTTATTAAGGTCTAGTTCTACTTCGTTTCGTGACATATCGCCACTGAATCTCTCATCAGACATTGCCTTTTTCCTTCGCTTTTCCGATGTTCAATGCTAACATATCTATAAATTTATAGAATTTGCCCATCCATACATCATCCTTTGGTGTCGGTGTTGACGCCGCGATTAAACTAGCAATTGTTACTATTAAAGTAACTGTACCTATTAAATCCATTAACATAATATTCTCCGCTCTGTAAAGAGCCTTGCCCTTCGATTAGGGACTTCCTCGATAAGATACTATAGAATTCAACCTAATGTCCTCCCATTTTTTCTCATCTAGTCGATAACACACTATGGTGTCATTGATTTGTTGGTTCACTCTACTACTTGTGAGTGACTCCATAAGGGTACATGGTATTGTGTACTCTTTATGTGAATTGTCTGATATAAAAGTTATATCTACTACGTCTTTCTGTAATAGCTCTCTTAGCTCTGTAAACATTTTTGACCCCTGCTCTTTTTGCGTCTATGAGGATTGCTTCCTCTCTAATTATCCAACCTCTATCTGTTATAGGTTTTAGCATCCATATAAAATCATTCATATTCCTGTATGTTCTTCTATGTTCGCTATCCTATCTTCCATATGTTCTAACCAGTCTTCGACTTCTTCAAATCGTCCTTGAACTACTGGGTTTTTATCGAAAAACTTAGCACCTTTATTCATTACTCTATAGTAGTGCCAGTCTCTTAAATATTGTATAACTTTATTCCACATTGTTCAATGCTTCGGGGTCTGTTACTTTTTCATAATATACTACGACTTCCTTGAGTTCTATAATATATCGTTTTAGTTCTTGCATGTTGTATGACATTAGTTCATAGTCTGGTATAGACATAGCTACAAATACTATCTGTCCATGCTCTTTTGTTAATCTTTCGTGAAACTCCTCAATGTTTTTATCACTTACTACATACCACATAGGGTCTTTGAGGTCTATCTCACGTGGTAGTACAGGCTGAGTAATCAGTCTGTCCATTGGTTTTGCTGTTACTTCTATCTGCTTAGTTGGGAGTAGACTGCAACTCGACGCCATCATCAAGGCTATCAATGGTGCGGCTAACTTCTTCGATTGAATCAAATACATTTTTCGTTCCTTTATTTATTCTTGGTTCTAGCAAACCAGGTTTTGCTGCTGCTAGTTTTGTTAAATTGTGTCGTTTAAAGATGTCTAAGTATCTATTCATCTCTAACTGTGTTGCTTGTGACTTCTTCTGTAAGTCTCCAAGCTGTTTTGTTTGCAGAGCAAAATCGTTCTGCATATTTTTAATTGCTGCTTCTTGTGTAGCAACCGCACCTTCCAGTGCTGCGTTATTTGCTGTTAATACTTGGTTCTGTTGGTAGAGTGTATAACTACCGAATCCTAGTACTAATATAACACCTATGTAAAGTTGGTTCATAATTGTTGTATCCTGTAATTTAAGCCATCTGCACCACTAATCTCTACTAATTCTCCTTCTTCTGTTATAAAGGATATGAACTTAGGTTGCTTTTTAATGAACTTCTTGACTATAAACTCTTGATCGTCTGCATCTCCCCAAGTAGCATTATAGCTAACTTTTAAACTATAATAGGTTATGAATAGACTTTTTAACCAAAACCAAAAGGCTTTTAGTTTAGTCCATATTTTTATTAACATCTTCTTGAGTTTGTCCATTTTTTTGTTGTTCTTGAGCAAGTTCTGCTGCTTCTTTTATATACTCATCAAGGGTCATCCCTCTTTCTTCGGCATGAGCAGCCGCTTTTAATAATAATTCTTCTGAGAATCTAAACTTCATCCCATTTCTTGCCTTGGAACAATAATGCTTCTGCTTCCCTTCTTCTGATAAGTCCTTCGAGAACTTTGCCACCAGCTTTGTTCCATCTTTTGATTTGCTCAGGCACGCCATCATAATCCCCTGAATTGAGAACTTTTAACATTGTACTTGCGTTTAGATTACTTGGACCGAGATTGTATGTCCATGATACTAGTGCATCGAACATGCACTGGTCTATTGAAATTGTGACGGCATCATTCACAGCTTTCTCGTATTCGTCCATTTCTTCTACGAGCATTTCGTCTGCTTCTGCCTTTTGTATTGTTTGTCCTTCAAAGACTCCCTTAGTGTGACCATATCCAATTGTCCAAACACCTGCTGCACATTGGTAGGCATTAAGTTCTAAGCCTTCAAATTTTTTGATAAGGGCTAAACCCTCTACTGATATCTTCATATATTTCCTCTTGTTTAGAAGGCACTTAAAGAGCAAAACTCTCTCCACACCCGCATTGAGCTGTTGATAATGGAGTACTAAATACAAATTGTTCTTGTAATCCTTCAGTTTCCATATCTATTTCTATTTTTTCGACCATTGATAAAGTCTGTGGGTCAACTGCTATGCAATCATAGTAAATTGAATCCCCTCCAAAGCTCGGATTGTCTTCATAATCTAAATCCCATTTCCAGCCATTACAACCAGCAGGTTTAGTTAAGATACGAACGCCCCACACTTTGTGCGAGGCGATACGCATTTTTATTACATCCAAAGCTTCTGAACTTACTATTACCATAATAACTCCTTCAGCTTGATAGCAT
>UPTG01000691.1_pt1 | contig 27047 bp, 23 predicted proteins | sample 2160121 | NCBI WGS metagenome assembly UPTG01 (sample SAMN06266255, study PRJEB28933) | marine metagenome | isolation source: Columbia River Estuary | place: USA:Columbia River Estuary, USA | collected 2014-07-27
CTACCGCCGACATCAAAATCAAAGCTTTTTTGGACCAGCGACCCATGGTGCCGCCCGCGCCTCGCTCAGACAGGTTGTCCCATAAGTTTCTGTGCGCGGCCAAACAAATCATCTCAGCCACCCGTTGGGGTATCACCGGGCTTTGCCCCGAGCGCAGTGATTAATTGTGTCACGCGACGGCGTACACCCGGTGTAATTTCTGAATCCTCAAGCAGTCGTTGCAGCCGTACAAGCGCCCCACCCACATCATTTGCCCCGATATCCAGCAGCGCCAACTGCTCTTCGGACAGAACACGCAGGGCAGAACCCGAGGAGATTAAATCCTCAAAGCCGTTGCGCCGTGTCTCGACGCTCTGGCCTGCGTCAGCAATTACCAAAGACTTAAACTCGGCGATCTGACGGTAAATCAACGGCAAAGCTTCGTTGCTGTGAACGGCTGTCAATTGCGCGACGGCTTCATCTCCGCGATCATCTGACGCCAATTGTGCAGCACTCAACAGTTGCACGATTGCCGATGCTTGGGTCACCTCGATTTCTTGCAGGGCCGCAGCCCGCGCGGACGCCGTTTCCAAATTCAGCGCCGCAACGATCGCATCGCCCATAGCTTCGGCCTGCGCCTGCTCCTGCGAGGCGCGCCATTCATTCCACGCCGCACCGCCAACCAGCAGCAATACCGCCGCAACCGCGATCCACCCATAGCGACGGAACAGATTAAACATCCGGTCCCGCCGGACTTCTTCGTTAACTTCGTCGATAAAACTATCCGTGTCGCTCATTGGGTTTTTCCTCTGTGATGCCCTCTCTTAACCTGAAGCTCGCGGCCTGCCAAGGGCTTGCAACATTCCTGAGCACGATCTTGATCCCACCCTAGAATAGCTTATATCTGCCAAGGGCTTTGGTTTTCTGCGTCCAACGCTCATGAGCTGGCACAAGTTCGTAATCAGCGCCCTGTATTCTTGGTCGAGAAAGGCACTTATGAAATTTATCTCGGTTATTTCAGCACTTTTCGTGGCACTCTCATTGTATATTTTGGTGTTCGAGCGCGCCGCCCTTAAAAGTTTCGCGGCAAACGGCGACTTGGACGCTCTGGTCTCTGCAATCTCATCGCCCGAGCTCACTCTCGAACAACAGCCACAAACAGAGCAGTCAGAGCTCGGCAAAACCGCCGATGTGACCCTCGCTGCTATGCCGTCCGATAGTGGCGCCATCGTAACGTCAGATCCAGACACACAATCTGAACCGCCCATCGGAGTGGGCACTGATGACGCCGATCACAGCGGGTCGATACCTGCAAAAACGGTAAATGAAATGGATAACGAACCACAGCCGGTAAAGGTGGTCGCGCTGCTGTCGGAGGCGCGACTGGTCGACACCGCGGTTGTGTTGCGTGGACGGACCGAGGCGGCACGCCAAGTAGATGTAATGGCCGAGACCTCAGGTAAAGTAGTGTCTGTGCCGTTGCGCAAAGGACGCATGGTGAGCAAGGGGCAAGAACTGTGCAAACTCGACCCCGGAACACGGATGGCGACCCTTTCCGACGCACGCGCACGCCTCGCCGAAGCTTTGGCGCGCGTCCCCGAAGCCAGAGCACACCAAGAAGAGGCGCAAGCCCGCCTTGATGAAGCGAAAATCAATAATAATGCCGCACTAAAACTGTCACAGGGCGGCTATGCGACAGAGACACGCGTGGCCACGACACAAGCGGGTGTCCGAGCCGGGGAAGCCGCCGTTCAGGCGGCAAAGTCCGGTTTGGAAAGCGCGCGCGCCGGCATTCAGTCAGCAGAAGCAAGCGTCGCCACCGTCGAACGCGAAATTGAACAGCTTACCATCACAGCCCCTTTCGACGGCTTGCTGGAGACAGACACTGCCGAGTTTGGCAGCCTGATGCAAGCCAATGGCCCTGCGGGCGGGCATTGCGCCACCATCATTCAGCTTGATCCGCTTAAACTGGTCGGCTACGTGCCCGAGACAGAAGTGAACAAAGTGGTTATTGGAGCAAAGGCCGGCGCAAAACTTGCTGCAGGCGGCGAGGCTGTGACCGGACATGTGACCTTTATCTCACGCAGCGCCGACCCTGAAACCCGAACCTTTCGCATTGAAATTCAGGTGCCGAATACAGACCTGCACCTGCGAGATGGCCAGACCGCCGAGATTTTAATTGCCTCGGATGGCGCAAAGGCCCATCTACTTCCGCAGTCAGCGCTGACCCTCAACGATGATGGCAAATTGGGTGTACGGATCGTCGACACCAACTCGCGCGCCCAGTTTCGCGCGGTAAAACTGCTGCGGGACACGCCAAAGGGGATTTTATTAACTGGATTGGCACAAAGCGCCACGGTGATCATTGTGGGTCAGGAATACGTCATCGACGATGTCGACGTCGCGGTGACCCTGTCTGAGATTGCACAATGACCAATATTATAGACTGGGCGTCAAACCGCGCAAGAATGGTTCTGGCCTTTATCGTCTTAAGTCTGCTTGCCGGTGGATTGGCCTATAGCGGTCTGCCAAAGGAGGGCGAGCCAGATATAGAAATCCCTGCGCTTTTCATCTCGGTGGTTTTCCCCGGAATCTCGGCGGCCGATAGCGAAGCGATGCTGATAAAGCCCATGGAGACCGAACTTGCCGATCTCGACAGTTTGAAAAAAATGAGCGCTACGGCGGCAGAGAATTATGCCGGACTGGCGCTCGAATTCGAGTTTGGGTGGAACAAAACCAAGGTGATGGCGGATGTGCGCGACGCGATGAGCAACGCCGAAGAGCAATTTCCAGAAGGGGTCGAAAAATATTCGATAAACGAGATTAACTTCTCAGAATTCCCGATCATTATCGTCAATCTGACCGGGCAGGTCCCGGAACGAACCATGAGCCGAATTGCGCGCGATCTGCAAGAAAAGCTCGAGCGCAATGACGCGGTGCTGCAAGCGGGCATCGCTGGCAGCCGCGACGAGATGCTTGAGGTACTGATCGACCCTCTGCGCCTTGAAGCATACAATGTCACAGCTGGCGAATTGATTTCAGTGGTGCAAAACAACAATCAGTTAATCGCAGCCGGGGATGTTAAAACAGCGCAGGGCAGCTTTTCGATCAAAATTCCCTCGAGTTTCAAAGAGGTGGCAGACGTCTATGCCCTGCCGGTAAAAACCAATGGGGACCGCGTCGTCACCTTGGGCGAACTGGCCGACATCAGCCTGACATTTCAAGATCGCGATGGCACGTCTCGGTTCAATGGAGAAACGACCGTCGCGCTGCAGGTGGTTAAGCGCAAGGGCTATAACCTGTTGGATATCGCCGAGACGGTCAAACAGATCATCGATACCGCAAAAAAGGACTGGCCTGAACAGATGCGCGCGACCGTACAGGTTGGCACGTCGAACGATCAATCAGTCGAAGTCAAGTCAATGGTACGGCAGTTGGAAAGCTCGGTTCTCACAGCAGTTGCGCTGGTAATGATTGTCGTGCTGTGCTCGCTGGGCACCCGCGCTGCCCTGTTGGTTGGCTTTGCAATTCCGACATCTTTTCTGTTGTGTTTTGCGCTTATGGCTGTCGTGGGGGTCACCATCTCAAACATGGTTATGTTTGGGTTGATACTGGCAGTTGGTATGCTGGTAGACGGGGCCATCGTGGTGGTGGAATATGCCGACAAACAAATTGCCAGGGGCGTTGGGCCAATGCACGCCTACGTGCAGGCCGCCAAGCGCATGTTCTGGCCCGTCGCCAGTTCTACGGCCACGACGCTATGTGCTTTTCTGCCAATGTTATTCTGGCCAGGTGTGCCCGGCGAATTTATGAGCATGCTGCCAATCACCTTGATTTTTGTGCTGTCAGCGTCTTTGGTGGTCGCGTTGATATACCTGCCGGTACTGGGCGGGGTGTCGGGCAGATTTAGCCGCAGACTAACCGATATGGCCGGTACGTTGCGCGCCAAGCTGCCATGGCTGCTGCGCGCCGCCCTTGTTCCGATCGCGCTCTACGCGATGTTTTTAGCGGTGATGCAAATTGTCAACCCGGGGTATCTTTTCGGCGGCACACCCCCTTTGCCCGGACCCGCTAGCCTTTTGCCCGGAGCCGTACTTTTTGTAATCGCTGCGTTTTGCGCGTCAGTGACGCTCAACGCAGCAAAGATCAAACGGCGCGCCAAACGGATAGATGCGCGCTATAAAAGAACGTTTTTTGGCAGCTTCATCCATCTGATTGCCGGCAATCCCATTATGCCCATTGTTAGCATTGTCGGTGTCGGCGTTGTGGTGATGTCAGTGTTCAACTATTTTGGCGAAAATAATAATGGCGTTGAATTTTTTGTCGATTCAGAGGCAGAACAAGCCATCGTCTATGTGAAAGCCCGCGGCAATCTCTCGCTGCAGCAAAAAGATAAATTGGTGCGTCAGGCCGAGGCAATTATTCTGGCCCATACCGGGATCAAAGATGCTTTTGCCTTTGCCGGAAACGGAGGTCTGAACAGCAATACTGGGGGCGCACAGCGGCCCAAAGACTCGATTGGTCAGATCCAGCTGGAAACCATCCCATGGGAAGATCGCAGCAAACGACCCGATCTGGACGGCGATCTGGTTCTGGCAACACTTCAGGATAAACTTGACCAAATACCGGGAATTCAAACCGAAATATTGGTGTTGGCGGCTGGCCCGTCGAGTGGGAAACCGCTGCATCTGCGCCTCAAGGGCAGCAATTGGGATGATCTTTTGAGCGCCACGGAAATCGCGCGGCAAAAGTTTGAAACCACGCAGGCCCTGACCCAGATCGAAGACAGCCGCCCGCTGCCAGGGATTGACTGGCGCATTGATGTCGATGTGATGAAAGCCGGTCGCTATGGTGCCGATGTCGCCACCGTAGGCGCCATGGTGCAACTGGTCACCCGCGGTATTTTACTGGATAAAATGCGCGTCGATAGCAGCGATGAAGAAATTGAGATTCGCGTCCGCTTTCCAGAAAAAGATCGACTGCTCAGCACCCTCGATACAGTAAAGTTGCGGACCAAAGACGGGTTGGTTCCACTGGCGAATTTTGTCACTCGCACCCCGGTTCCGAAACTGGCAGAGATCAATCGCGCCGATCAAAAACGCTTTATCGATGTGAAAGCCGACGTGTTGCCCGAACAGACCAAGGCGCGGGTTAATGACAGCGGACAAAGCACACAACAGGTGATCACGCCAAGTGAGCGCATCGAAGAACTGACAAAATGGCTGCAGACAGGCCCTCTTCCCGCCGGGATCGAGTGGGAATGGACCGGTGATCAAGAAGAACAATCCGAAAGCCAAGCCTTTTTGCAAAGCGCGTTTATGGGGGCCTTGGGCCTGATGTTCATTATCCTGTTGGCGCAGTTCAACAGCTTTTACAATTCGGTTTTGGTGCTCTTGGCCGTGGTCTTGTCGACCACTGGTGTGCTGATTGGCATGATCGTTATGGATCAGGCGTTTTCCATTATCATGACTGGCACGGGGATCGTAGCTCTGGCCGGAATTGTGGTAAACAACAACATTGTCCTCATCGATACCTATCAGGAATATTGTCAGTACATGCCGCGCATTGAGGCCATTGTCCGCACAGCTGAGGCGCGAATTAGACCCGTTTTATTAACTACAATCACCACGATGGCCGGATTGGCGCCAATGATGTTCGGTTTGTCCATGGATTTCATCCAAGGGGGGTATTCCATCGATAGTCCCACCGCTTTATGGTGGAAGCAGTTGGCAACTGCAGTGGTATTCGGGCTGGGCATCGCAACGATTTTAACTCTGGTCTTCACCCCGTCCATGCTGGCACTCAGAATCTGGACAACGACTTACATTCTTTGGATGTTGCGCCTACTGAGCCGTCTTTCGCTGGGCCGCTCAAGCCAAGCCGCCCGCGACTGGGCGCTTCAGCGCAGCGCAAATCGCAAGCGCGCACCAGAAATTATTTGGAGCGACGAACCCCAAGACTTATCTGCCATAGAGGGAAGATCAAAACCTGTACCGACATAATTGCCAGTGGCGCCTGTGTTAAAGTGATCGCCTCCTTGACCAGGAAAGCAACTAAAAAGAAACCTTAAAAACGATACTCAGGCACGTCAACTGTCTTAAAATACATCTGAATATGGGGTGGGATTTCCTCAGCAAAATAACGGGTTGAACGCCGCGCTGCGCTAAATACTTCCCCTTCTTTTTCACTTATTTTCTCCAAGACCAGTGGGACGAAACTCACTGCATTTCGTCCAGCGGGGCGATAGTTTGTCAACACACCGATTAAATTTTCATCCAAGCCCCGAGATTGTTTTAAATATGCTTTTTGCACATAGCCCGCCCACATTATATTGAACCTAGACTCAGAAAATAACGTCAAAACACCTTCAGATGATTTGAACATAACACCATTGATAAAGTAGTGTTCGGTTGAAAGCCCGTCTGTTACCCCATCCTCTGCCAATGCGCGCCGGATCGATAATTTGATTTTCTTAACCCCAGCATAGCTGGTCACCGAGCAGATCAGAGCCTCAGCGCCGCTTGCCTGATTGAACATCCCCTTCCACAAAAGGTAGAAACCGTCTTGAACGACATCATCCATAATCTGGAAATTACGCCCCCTGACGAGCTCAGACATCGCACTGCCAAACTGAAGGACCGCTAACTCTGATTTGAAGTCAGGGTCAGAGGAAAAAAACCACTCCAGTGGCAAATCCAGCTGTAGGCTCAATTGATATAAAATCTCTGGCCGCGGCATTGATTTGCCAGACAGGTACCGGCTAAACTGTGTGCGGTTCACACCAATCATCTGGCTGATTTCGGTAACAGATCCAACCTTCGTAACCGCAAGGGATAATCGATGCGATACGTTCTCACGTAATTCGCGTGTGGACGGAATGATTTGGTTATTGCGCATCGAAAAATCTTTCAAATTATTATTGGTATGGCGCGGGCTACTCCCCAATGCTTCTGAAATTAATACTAAATTTGTGAAAAAAGTAATGAGATAACAGAGAGTTTAAAAATACAAATGATAAAAATTTCCCCATAAAATTTGAGCTAATATGGTCCTTTTAGTTGAAGCTATCGAAAAATCAAACCCTCAAGTTGTCATTTTGAGAAAAAATAATTTTTTATTCTGAAAAATAAATAGTGTGATTAATGTATTACAAAATACATTTTTCAACTCGAGCAGCAATTAAATACGAATAATACTCCAACCCAATGTCTGACGGCGTGCTAGTGTTTTGCTTTTATGGAAAGTTTATAAAGTCACCCATATCAAAACCTCTGGCGAAAAGACAGTCGACCTTCGGTCAAAGGCGCAGTCGCCGATCAAAGTTTGTACATTCGTTCAGGCCGATAACCCCCTGCAGCAGTTCCTCAAGAGAAAAAGCCTCGAGTTCGTCGCGACAGTCTGCAGCTTAGGCGGATTTCTCCATAATTTGGCGGTGCCACAAGGCAGCATAACGTCCCGCCATGGAGACCAGTTCGCTGTGGGTTCCGTATTCACAAACGCGGCCTTCGTGTAGTACCAAGATGTGATCGGCGTCCGCTATGGTTGACAAGCGATGTGCAATTACGATGACGCTGCGCTCTTTCGCAGCGCCTTGCAACGTTTCTTGGATATCATTTTCGGTCCCAGCATCCAAGGCACTTGTGGCCTCATCAAGCAGTAAAATTGGTGGGTTTTTCAGCAAGGTTCGCGCAATCCCCACGCGTTGTTTTTCTCCACCTGAAAGCTTCAGCCCGCGCTCACCCACAGTGGTGTCATAGCCATCCGGTAACTCGGTGATAAAATCATGCAGGCGCGCCTGTTTTGCCGCCGCAATAATTTCGGCCTCAGAAGGATTATCTGTGCCATAAGCAATATTATAACCAATCGTTTCGTTAAACAGCACGATATCCTGAGGCACCACCCCGATCGCCTTTTGCACTGAATGTAATGTCACATCCCGCAGATCTTGACCATCGATCAATATAGCGCCCTTGGTCACATCATAAAACCGAAACAACAAGCGCCCAATGCTTGATTTACCGGCACCCGTGGCTCCAACAATTGCCAAAGATTTACCGGGCTCTAGCGTCAGGTCTACACCTGATAAAATCGGACGGTTCGGTTCATAATGAAAATGGACATCACGGAATTCGATCTGGCCACGGTCGACGCACAAATCCTTAGCGCCAATTTTATCAACGATTTCCTTTGGTTGGTCTAGCAAGCCAAACATCTCGCCCATATCGACCAGTGATTGGCGAATTTCACGATAGACAGTACCTAGAAACCCCAGCGGCAAGGTCACCTGGATCATATAGGCGTTAACAATTACAAAATCACCCACGCTCATGGTGCCATCCTGCACACCAAGAGCCGCAAGAACCATCACAGAAATCACCCCGCCCGAGATCAAAACAGATTGTCCAAAATTCAAAAAAGCCAAGGAATATGCTGTTTTCAAAGCCGAGACGCCATAGCGGGCGATTGATTGATCATAGCGCTCGACTTCACGGGCCTCGGCGGCAAAATATTTCACCGTCTCAAAATTCAACAAACTGTCGATGGCCCGCTGGTTGGCTTCTGTATCTTGGGTGTTCATCTCGCGACGCAATTTGATGCGCCATTCGGTCACCCCAAACGTAAACCAGATATAACTGGCAATGGTGACCACCAATATTGCAACATACCAAAAATCAAACTGCAAAAAAATAATCGCAATTCCCAGCAGTTCCAAGACCAGCGGAAAGATTGAAAACAATAAGAACCGCAATAGAAACTCAACGGCCTTGACCCCGCGTTCAATGACCCGCGACAAGCCTCCAGTTTTGCGACTGATATGATAGCGCAGCGATAACCCGTGCAAATGTTCAAAGGTCTCGCGGGCCACAGCGCGAAAAGCCCGTTGTGCCACTGGCGCAAAGACAACGTCCCGCAACTGTTGAAACCCGCTCGATCCAACACGCGCAAGCCCATAGGCCACGGTCAAGCCTACGGCCCCAAGCATCAGATCCGGAACATCACGTTGGGACAGGGCATCCACAGCCCGGCCATACAATTGGGGGGCCCCGAGTGCTACCAACTTTGATAACAGCAACAACAGTAACGACAGCGCAACCCGAAACCGGATTTTTGGCGCCGCTTGCGGCCATAGATAGGGAGCCATCCGGCGGATAATATCCATGCCGTTCATGCGATCTGCATCCGGGTCGCTGGGGCGTCGATCTGTGGGAGGGGGGACCATAACTTTACATCTGGCTTTAGGCTAGAATAGGATCGGCTGCCGCGCAGTGCACGGTAGCAACAATCTTAGTCTGGCAGTTTGAAAATTTGACCCGGATAAATCAGGTCCGGATCACGAATACGATCTCTGTTGGCTTCGAAAATCCGGGCATAGAGAATGCCACGACCGTAACGCGACCGAGAAATGGCCCAAAGCGTCGAGCCTTTCTGTACCGTAACGGCACTCGGGGCCAGTACGCCATCGGCGCTGGTTTCAGCCAGCAGGACTTCTTTAGACTCCCGCTTGAAGGGTGTCTCGATGCGCGAGTTCACAGCCCCATCCGCATCAACTTCATCCAGACGCAGCGTATAAATGCCTGTATCAACTTGCGGCATATCCAGCGCCCAGGTTCCGTCTTGCTTGATCGGTGCATCTGTGATCGGCTGATTGTCGAGATAGACCCGTATCAGGCCGTCACTGGGTGCGCGCCCGGCGAGTTGCACTTCGCCCTGCAGACTATAAGAGATGACATCAAGCGCAACACTGGTCAAAACTTCTGGGGCCTTACCAGCCTTTGACAGCACCTTCAAACCCTCACTGGTACTTATGATGACAGTGGGGGCCTTGGGCGCTTTGTGGGTCGGCACCGGATTGGTCACCGCTTCATCGCCCACAGCAGACTGTACAGCGGCAGGTTGGGCAATTTCGGTATCGGCAGATGATGCGGGCTGGGTTGCGATGGCAGCAACTGTGCCGCCAGTGGCATCTGATCCACCTTTGACCGCAGCGGAGCTGACGCCATCAGTGGCCGCTGTTGCAGTGCTAGCAGGGACTGGAATTTCACCAACCGCCACATCCACGGCCATCACCGAATTGGTCATGTCTTTGGCCTCGGCGGCAGCACCTGCCGGCACTTGGGCATTCACAGACGGCATTGTCGCAGTCTCAGTCTGTATGATTGCCTCAGTCTGTGTGGCCGTCGCCGTCTGTATCGTCGTCGGTGTTGCGGTTTCAGTTGGCGTTGCGGTCTCAGCTGGCGTTGCAGTTTCTGTTGGCGTTGGAGTTTCTGTTGGGGCTGCAGTTCCTGTTGGGGCTGCAGTTTCTGTCGGGGTTGGGCTCTGCGTTTCTGTCTGTGTCGCAATCTTGATCGTTGTCGCAGATGAAGGCAGGTCGTTTGTTTCGGAGGCATCACCTTCAACCACAGGCACCACGGCCGTTTCATGCTGTACTGGGACGTTCTCAGGGACTTTCGCTGGTGACGGTGGCAATTTTGCTGTTTGTACTGTGGGTGCAAGCAAAACTTGCTCATTTGAGACAACCACTGAACTGTCTCCCGACGATGACAGACTGAGTTCACGAAGCGTTTCAACCGGACCGACATCAGCAAACACAACAAACTTACCAGTCGAATCGGCAGTCGTATCAGCTAGTTTATCACCATCAATCATCAAAGTGACCTCGGCCCCGGGCTTGGCGGTCCCGGCAATCAGAGCGGTGCCGTCAGCCTCGACCCGCACCACGTCGAACGCGGGCACAATCTCTGCATTTTCGGCAAGGTCAGATGAATTTGTCTCGACTGTGACACCCCCGCCTGTATCTGCCTCGGGTTGGCTCGTCGCACGTACCATAACATCGCTCGCCGCAACATCTTCGGTGGCCGAAGTAGCTTTAGGCGCTTTTACCACCGGCACATTGGCGACCGACGTGTCAACAGATGAAGTTTTTGCCTGAGCCTCATCAAGCAAAGCGGTAGTGTTCGCCTGATTGTCATCCGTGGCTATCTTATCTGCAACATCCTCAGCAGTACCGGTCATTTTTTTGGCGACGGCGTCCGCCCCGCTCTCTGTCATTGCACCGCTCGGCACCACATCTTTTGATACCGCCACGCTCGACGACACATCCGAAGCCGGTCCATCCGTCGCCGCAGGCTCAGTTTGAACTGTAACGTCCGAACTTGGGGTTTTTGCCGTTTCTGGATTTTCAATCTTTGGATTTGCAGCCTGAAGGTTGGCATTCGAATCGATCGCCACCGCAACCGGCGGCGTATCCGCAGCAGTGCCGCCCGTCCCCTGAGCGTTCGAGGAGCCGCCTTGCGCATCCGAAGACACCTCGGCACTCTGATCCTCATCAACAGAGGCGGCCGTTTTGGGCTTTACTGCAACGGCTGTATCCACAGACACCGGCCCTTCCTCTGTTAAAGCCTTGTCCGTTCCGGCCAGCCCGTCTGTGGCCGTGCCAGTTTGTTGTGCCACAGTATTAGGTACTTTAGTATCGGCTAGACTAGCAGCGTCGGTCGTCGAAGTCTCCGCTTGAGTGTCATTGGTGTTCCCCGTCAACCCCGCTGGCACAGAATCATCCGTCACGTCGGTCGAAGTCACCTCAGAATCGCGCTCTTTAGGCAAAAAATCACCATAAAACAGCAGCCCTACGAGCAGCGAAAATCCAATAAAAAGCATGAATCCGCCAATTTTAGTTTTATTATTAGCCATATATCCCCTTTGGCCTTCAAGAGACGATCAAATAATCGTCCCGCCGGCCGACTGCATCAGTTGTGAGACCATAGCAACAACGCTATCAAGGGTCAAAACAGTCAATGCAAAGAAGTTAACCAAACATGCCCCAACCTTCTATATGTGTCTTTTGTGGCGCACGCTCCGGTGAAAAACCCATTTACAGGCAAGCCGCCGAAGAACTTGGGCAGGCACTGGTCCAAAACAACTGGCGTTTGGTCTATGGGGCCGGTGATATTGGGCTGATGGGGGCGGTTGCCCGTGCCACGCAGGCCGAGGGTGGCGCAACACTGGGGGTAATTCCAACCCATTTGATGCAAGATGAGGTTGCTAAAACTGATCTGACACAATTTATCGTAACCGAGACGATGCACGAACGCAAAAAGGTCATGTTTATGAACTGTGACGCGATTGTTGTCCTGCCGGGCGGCGCAGGATCACTGGATGAATTTTTCGAAGTACTGACATGGCGTCAGTTAGGCCTGCATCAAAAGCCTATCTATCTGTTGGATATTGACGGGTATTGGTCGCCGCTCCAAGCCTTGTTGGCGCATATCGTGAAGCAAGGTTTCGCCGATCAGAGCCTGTTGGATTTGTTTCATACTGTCTCCAGTGTCGCGCCGTTAATCACCGAACTACGGCACGACCTAAACGTTTAGCCCCGCCAATGGCAGCGATATCGATCCAGTACTCTGAGTATTGCGGGCTTCGAGCCCCACAAGATGTCCCGATGCCACTGGTCGCGACCCTGCCCCATGCAGGTGTTGCAATTCTAACAGCGTATAAGGGCGCTGCCAGAGCCACGGGCGATTGGCAACCGCAGTTAATGACGCATCCGGCGCTTTCTCTTGCGTATAAGCATAAAAATATAGCGTAAACCCATAGGCATCAAGCGGTTGCACCGAAATCAGATGCATCCCCTGATCGGCACACCAAATTTGGGCCGCTGCAAGATCGCGCACCCGCAAAGTCACATGCGCAAGGATTGCGCCATTGGCGACCGGATGCCCCGCCTATATGGCGGGCTCACTGCCCTTTGGACCCTGCTGTAACACCTCAACCGTGGCCCCTGCCGGATCCATGCAATGCGCCATATAGCCAATGTCTTCAAATTGACGCGGTTGCGAGATCGACACGCCACTTCGGCGCAAGTGCATGGCGACCGTGTCCAGATTGGGCACAGTAATGCCAATTTTCCAAAAAAACCCATCGGCTGTGGGTGGCTGGGCCGACCCCTGAATAAATTCCAGGTGAACCTGTTGCCCCCCATATCCCAACCCGTCGCGCTGGTCGGTCATGCCCAGAATATCGCGATAAAATTGGGTCACTGCGGTGATGTCAGGCACTGTCAGTCTTAGTTGTGAAAACATCATTCCCTGCCAACCCTCTCACGGCGAAAACCGTCACCAGAATACAACGCGAGCGCCAGCCATATCAATCCAAAGCTTGCAAATTGCAAAATACCAATCGGTTCGCCAAAAATCGCAACCGCACAAAAAAACTGTAAAGTCGGGTTGAGATAATTCAGCAACCCCAATGTGGCCATTGGTATCCGCTTGGCCGCATAAGAAAAAAAGATCAGCGGGGTCGCAGTCAGCGGGCCGGACAACATCAACAAAACACTATCATACAACGATTGTCCAAAAACACCGCCTGTATAACCACCGCTTCCGACAGGACGATGCGTGGCAAAAAGCACTGCAAGAGCAAATGGGACCAACAGCACAACTTCGGCCGTCACCGACACGACAGGTCCGGTCGAAATTTTCTTTTTTACATACCCGTACAGGCCAAAGCTGATGGAAATTATCAGTGCAATCCAAGGTAGCACCCCTTGGGACACCGTAATGATAACCACCCCAACTGTGGCCAAAGCGATTGCGGTGTTCTGCAAGCGCGACAAGCGCTCGCCAAATCCAACCCAGCCGATACAGACCACCACAAGCGGAAAGATAAAATAACCCAGGCTGGCTTCTGTTGCTTTTTCAATCTGGATAGAGCGTATGAAAATAAACCAATTGATGCCAATAAAAAAAGACGCTGCAAACAAGGTCGCCGCGCTCCGCCAAGTGGAAATAGCAGACCACAAAGCCCCCAGACGACGCTGAAAGCTGAGCACTGCCACAAAAAACACCACCGACCAGACAACGCGGTGCGCTAATAACTCGACCGGCGGGACATGACCCAGCACTTTATAATACAGCGGAGAAAACCCCCAGATAATACCAGAGATAAGGATCGCCAGAATACCTTTTTGACTGTCGCTCATACGCTGGCCTCGAGTGTGACCAATGTGATCTCGGGCGTCACGCCAAAACGCACCGGCGCAATCGAACAACCTATGCCGCCAGACACCACCAAATCACGGTGATCCTCGTGAATATGCCCATAGGCATATCTATTGCCATACCGCGATGGCACGATCGGTGACCAGCCAAACAGCCGCACCTGCCCGCCATGGGTATGACCCGACAGGGTCAGGGCCACCGTCTGCGGCACCTCAGGGAAAATATCAGGTTCATGGGCCAGCAAGATAACTGGCGCATCATCCACAGCCTGCGCCAACGTGGCCGGCAGATCATCAACACCCTGAAACCGGCCATTGCCCAACCGAAACGCCAGCTGATCACCCAATCCTGCCAACCAGAAAGCCCCTTTCGCATGCTCAAGCTTAATCGCCTGGTTTTCTAAAACTGGAATGATATTTTGCTCCAGCGCGCGTTGACCTAATACCGGCCCCTTGCGGCGTTTTTGAGCCGACGGATCATCCCACCAGTCATGATTGCCCAAAACCGCAAAAATACCCAGCGGCGCCTTGAGGGCTGCTAGCTCTTTTGCCGTCCGCTCTACCTCAATCGGTTTGGTGACAAACCGGTGGCCAGCGGTCAGATCCCCTAAAATAACAATGATATCGGCCCCAAGCGCATTGGTCCGTCGAACCAATGTACGTAACCGTTTCAGGCCAACATAGGGTTCGCCCATATGGAGATCAGACACAATTGCGATTCTGAGTGCATCTATTTTCCATTTTGACGATTGAATCCGCCATTTCTTGACCCGCAGTCGCAGAGCAGGCTCGATAAAAAATGCCCAGAGGGAAGCAAAAAGACCTGCCAGGATTGATCCCAGCAGGCCGCGGATAAAAGACCGTCTTGTCAGCACCTTACATGCGACTTGCGACGTTTTCCCAGTTTACCAGCTTGTCAAGAAAGTTACTTAAGTATCCTGGGCGCTTGTTACGGAAATCAATATAATAGGAATGTTCCCAAACATCACAGCCCAGCAAAGCGGTTTGACCAAAGCACAGCGGGTTGACGCCATTTTCGGTTTTGGTCACTTCCAAACCGCCATCCGCATTTTTCACCAACCAGCACCAGCCAGCACCAAATTGGCCCGCTCCTGCCGCACAAAAGGCGGTTTTGAATGCATCAACACTGCCGAAGCTGTCGGTGATTGCCGCGTCAAGCTCTGAAGGCATAGCCGCCCCGTCCGGGCCCATCATTTCCCAGAACTGCATGTGATTCCAGTGTTGACTGGCATTGTTAAAAATACCGTTCTGCGCCACCGCCCCGGCCTGATAGGTGCCGGTAATGATATCCTCCAGCGCCGCATTTTCCCACTCAGTCCCGGCAATCAACTTGTTGCCATTGTCGACATAGGCCTTGTGGTGCAGATCATGGTGAAATTCAAAGGTTTCGGCAGACATGCCGAGTCCAGCCAAAGCGTCATGCGCATAGGGTAAATCAGGTAGGTTAAATGCCATTTCGGGCCTCCAAGAATTGCGTGAACATTACCGGCAAATGAGGCCGTAAGCCCACCGAGGTCAAGGGCTTGATCACAGGTTTAATCAGAAATACCGAATTTGTGCCGTTTTGTCGGCCGCATCGGTCAACACACCATATACATAAGCGGCGACCGAGCGAAAGCAAATCACCCGCAAAGTAGTGTCATCAGTCAGCCAAAACGCCCCGGCGACTTGACCAAGCCGGGTCCGGCACATCACCCCTTCCGGCAAGACCTCAGGGCGCAGATCGACAGGGGTTATTTTGGCGAGCACGTCGCGCACCCCGTCGCCTTTCAGCGCGAAAACAGCTCTGGCATCGGACACATTTACCACCAGATTATGTGTCTGGCCCAACCCCTCAGATAACGTGGCAGTAATCTCTCCAGCGCTCTCGTAGGGCACAAATAGAAACAATTCATCGGGTGACATCCAAGCAACCGCATAATTATCCTTGGCCAGAACCGCACGCATGCCCGGCACATCAAGGCCTAACGTTGCCTGCAACGTCTCTTTTAGAATCGGCGCCGCCAGATCACAGCGCAGCGTGATCATTCCCTGTAAGGCGTTCTCAGATACCGAGACAACTCCGTCATATTCGACGCCACCAAGGGCGCTGACCGCGTCAGACATCCTGCTTCTCCCCGTCCTTATCAAAAAACACCGGATCAACTATTTTTGCCTCGGTCACGCCACCGTCCAACTGGGCAAAACCGATCACTTCACCCATGCGGTCCGGACCGTGCAATACAAGGCCCATGGCAATCCCGCAGCCCAACGTCGGGGAATGATAGCTCGACGTTACCCGCCCCTGTACATTGCGTTGGCCATTGGCGTTGTTGCCCTCAGCCACCGCATAGGCACCATCGGGCAGCACAGACCCATCCGTGGTCTCCAATCCCACCAGTTTCCAACGCTTCGGGTCTGTCATATGAGGGCGCTGCTGCGCCCGCTTGCCAAGATAGTCGGTTTTTTTCTTGGAAATCGCCCAGTTCAGACCAAGGTCTTGCGGGATTACTGTACCGTCGGTTTCATCACCAATCATGATAAAGCCCTTCTCGGCGCGCATCACATGCAATGCTTCGGTGCCATAGGGCATAATGTCAAACTCCGCCCCTGCAGCCAAAAGGGCATCCCAAAACCCGCGCCCCTGCCCGCTTGGTACGGCAATTTCATAGCTCAATTCCCCTGAGAACGAGATGCGGAATACCCGGCAGTCAAAGCCAGCTATTTGACCGTCCACCCATTCCATAAAGCCCAGTGCCTCGGCGCTGACATCCATACCGCCAAGCTTTTCCAGCAGCTTGCGGGCATTTGGCCCGACAACGGCAATCTGGGCGTATTGTTCGGTCAGATTTGCGGTATAGACCTGCCAGTCCCACCATTCTGTTTGCAACCACTCTTCCATAACCGCGTGGACATGATCAGCCCCACCAGTGGTGGTGTGACATAAAAATGTCTCATCATCGATCCGCGCTACAACTCCGTCATCTGCTAAAAAGCCGTTTTCGCTGCACATCAGGCCATAGCGACACTTGCCCGGCTTTAGCGTCGACATCATATTGGTGTACAGCATATCAAGGAACTTTTCCGCATCCGGGCCTTTCACCAACAGCTTGCCCAGCGTCGAGGCATCCAAAAGTCCAAGTGAGCTTCTTGTCTGGTTGATCTCGCGCGCCACGGCCTCGGCGTGGCTCTCATCGCCACGGACAAAGCAATAGGGTCGCCGCCAGGCGCCCACCGGCTCCATGTAGGCGTTCTGTTCTATATGCCACGCTTGTATCGGGGTCGCGCGCACCGGCTGAAAGATATCGCCTCGTGCCTGTCCGGCAATCGCACCCATGGAAATCGGCGTATAGGGCGGACGGAAAGTAGTGGTGCCCGTTTGAGGGATCTCGGCGTTCAAGCTGTCGGACAAAACCGCAAGCCCGTTAATATTACTCAACTTACCCTGATCGGTGGCCATGCCCAAAGTGGTGTACCGCTTGGCATGCTCAACGCTTTCAAAGCCCTCTTGGGCCGCCAGCTGCACGTCAGATACTTTCACGTCATTTTGATAATCCAGCCAAGCCTTGCTCCGCAGCTTAATGCCTGCGCCTTGTGGCATGATCCAAACCGGTTCAATCGCAGCAGTTGGCAACTCGGAAGCGACTGGAGATTTGCCAGCCTTGGGTTTAAACCCAGAGCGTTCCGCGGCAACCCTTCCGGAACGCAGCGCATCCACCATACACGCATCGAGCGACATACCACCATTGGCTGACCCAGCAGCGCTGACAAAGGGGCGTCCATCGGCTCCAGTGGGCGCTTTGTCCCCATCCGGTCTGAACAGAGCCTGCGCATCATCCCAAAGCAACTTTCCACCGCAATGCGACCACAGATGAACAACCGGAGACCAACCACCTGACATCGCCACTACATCACAATTAATATGTTGAAGTACTGCGCCCTCACCGGCCTGTGCGCAGATCGACACCCCGGTCACCCGTTTGCCACCCTCTACATTAGCGATGGCCTTGCCGGTCTCTATGCGCAGGCCCAGCGCCCTGGCCTGATCGGCCAATGCCCCACCGCCACCCGCACGGGTATCAATGATGGCCGGCACATCAAGACCGGCATTTTTCATTGTAATTGCAGTAAGGTAGGCATCATCATTATTAGTGACAACGACGGTTCTATCCCCAATCGAAACACCCCAATTGTCCACATAATCCCGCACGGCAGACGCCAACATCACGCCAGGGATATCATTGCCCGCAAACGACAAAGGGCGCTCAATCGCGCCAGTGGCGGTCACAATCTGTTTCGCGCGCACCCGCCACAACCGGTGTCGCGGGCCGGGCGCGTCTGGGCAGTGATCTGTCAGTCTTTCATAGCCCAGCACATACCCGTGATCGTAGATGCCCGCACCCATGGTGCGACGGCGTAAAGTCACATTTGGCATCGCTTGCAACTCAGAGAGCAATTGATCCACAAAGTTATCCACAGGCGTGTCGTTAACGGTTTGGTAACTATTCAGGCTGCGCCCGCCCCACTGGGCCGTCTGTTCAATGACCAGAACCCTGGCACCGCTGGCACCAGCCTCTTTCGCTGACAAAAGCCCCGCCAGTCCGCCACCGATAACCAAGACGTCGACAAAGGCGTAAAAATGCTCGTACCGATCTGTATCGGTCTCAACAGGAGGACGCCCAAGACCCGCCGATTTGCGAATAAACGGTTCATAGACATGTTTCCAGAAGGCCTGCGGATACATGAACATTTTGTAGTAAAAACCCGCGGGCAGGAACCGAGACAAATGTGTGTTGATCGCGCCGATATCAAACTCGAGACTGGGCCAGTGATTTTGACTGCTGGCGGTCAAACCGTCGAACACCTCAGTTGTTGTCACCCGCTGATTGGGCTCGAACCGACCCGCCTCACCCAGATGCACCAAACCGTTCGGCTCTTCCGCCCCCGAGGCGACAATGCCGCGTGGCCGGTGGTATTTAAATGATCGTCCGACCAGCATCTGATCATTGGCCAAAAGCGCAGAGGCCAACGTATCGCCCTCAAAGGCCTCCATTTGGGTGCCGTTAAAAGTAAACTTCAGGCGCTTGGTGCGGTCGATCAGGCGGCCGCCACGGGCAAGACGTGTGCTCATGAAAAATCTCTCCATCGCCAACCCGGACGTTTGGCCGATATTACGTCGGTTACGGCTTTCGGCGGGCTCAGGCTTTGTGCGGGATAGGTACCAAACACCTCAAGTGTAACCGTGCAGCGAGCCGCGTGAAACCACTTGCCACAGCCGTAGACGTGACGCCAGCGCTCGAAATGCACGCCCTTGGGGTTTTCGCGCTGGAACAGGTAGCTCTCAAAATCGTCGTCTGAAGATTCGGGGCCATGGCGGGTCAAATGCGCCTCGCCACCGGGTGACAGTTCTGTCTCGTCAGCGTGTACCCCGCAATAGGGGCATTCAAGGATCAGCATATTTCAGGCTCCTGCACGGATTTATAGGTCTTGCGTCGCAGCATTGCCGCGGCGGGCAGATTTTTATTGGCGGAGACCAAAAGCAAAGGGCCGTCAGAAAAAGCGGGATTATAGGTCATCTCAATGGGCCACCCCTGCTGCGACGCTTTCATCGATAAACTGACCCTCGCGAAACCGCGTCATACGGAAATCGGCGGCCAACGGACCCGGTTCGCCCTTGGCAATCATTTCTGCAGTGGCCCAGCCAGAGCCGGGGATTGCCTTAAAGCCGCCGGTACCCCAGCCGCAATTGATAAAAGTATTGACCAGCGGAGTTTTTGAGATGATCGGCGAGCGATCACCGGTCATATCAACGATACCCCCCCATTGGCGCAACATTTTGAGGCGTGAAATCATCGGAAAGGTCTCGACCAAAGCCCGCACGGTTTCCTCAATGTGGTGGAAAGATCCGCGCTGGGTGTAATTGTTATAGCCATCAGCACCGCCGCCAATTACCATTTCGCCCTTGTCAGACTGGCTCATATATCCATGCACGGTGTTGGCCATCACCACCACATCCATGCATGGTTTCACCGGCTCGGACACCAGCGCCTGAAGCGCCACCGATTCCACCGGCAAACGGAACCCGGCCATATCGGCCACAACACCGGAATGTCCCGCCACAACAATGCCCAACTTGTCGCAATCAATCGCGCCCTTCGTTGTCTCCACACCGGTCACCTTGCCGCCAGATTGACGCACTCCGGTCACTTCGCATTGCTGGATGATATCCATCCCAGATCCGAGCAGGCCCGCGCATAGCCCCAAGCCACTGCATCGTGGCGGGCAGTGCCACCACGCGGTTGCCATAGCGCCCCCAGCACAGGATAGCGCGGCCCGTCGATATTTATGATTGGGCACAGATCTTTGACGCGTTGCGGGTTGATAAATTCGGTGGCAACCCCCTGTAGCGCATTGGCATGAGCCGTGCGTTCATAACCGCGTATCTCGTGCTGCGTTTGGGCCAACATCATCACGCCACGCGGGCTGAACATCACATTATAATTGAGATCTTGTGACATTGTTTCATACAGGCTGCGGGCTTTCTCGTAAATCGCGGCCGAGGGGTCCTGCAGATAGTTCGACCGAATGATCGTGGTATTCCGTCCGGTATTACCGCCACCCAGCCAACCTTTTTCAAGCACCGCCACATTGGTGATGCCAAAGTTCTTGCCCAGATAATAGGCGGTGGCCAAACCGTGGCCGCCAGCCCCGATGATAATGACATCATAGCGCGCCTTGGGTGATGGCGCCCGCCATGCGCGCGCCCACCCCCGGTGATAGCGCACGGCCTCGCGGGCGACAGCAAAAACTGAATAACGTTTCATAGGCTACATTTCCGAATAGGTGAATTTCGAACACAACATACTGCAAAGTCTCAATGGACTTTTTACGCCTGTACCCCGCAATTAACAACGTCGCAATGGACAGCAATTGCGACATGGTGCATCAATTTAAACTTTCCACTATGTTCGCGCGCAAGAGTTGACTATGGCGACCCAATCAAATTGAAAGGGATCTATGGAATTCTGGTTTCTCATCACGGTGCTTATTCTGGTGGTCCTTGCGCTGCTCGCCCGCGTGGTCTTGCGCGGCGCGGCACGACTGCGACCCTGGGGTCGCTATAATCTGGACGTGTACCGCGACCACCTTGATGAGGTCGAGCGTGATCTGGAGAGAGCTATTATTAGCGCCGAAGAAGCAGGCCTGCTGCGCACAGAGGTGTCGCGCCGCATTCTGTCTGCTGACAGCGCAGCGAAAGAACAAACCAACGACAGCCAAACCGGACCAATAGGGGCGGTGCTGGTATTAGCTGCGATCGGGATCGCCGCCGCTGTGCTTGTCTATGTGCAACAAGGGAGACCCGGATATGCGGATCTGGCCCTGAGCGACCGTATTCAGGCCGCAGAGGAGCTGCGCCAGAACCGACCGTCACAGAGCAACGCAGAACGCCTGACACTCGCCGATCCGACGGTGACACCCTCAGACGACTTCTTGGCGCTGATGGAGAAATTGCGCCGCGCCGTGGCCCAGCACCCAGACGATCTGCGCGGACAAACGCTTTTAGCCCGCAACGAGGCAGCGCTGGGTAATTTTATCGCCGCCCACACCGCACAAGCACAGGTGATTTTATTAAAACAGGGCAACGCGCAGATTGCGGATTACGCGCGCTATGCCGAGATGTTGGTGTATGCAGCAGGCGGCTATGTCTCACCCTCTGCGGAAACGGCTCTGACCGCCACATTGGAACGCGACCCCGCGCATCAAAAAGCCCGCTATTATATGGGTTTGATGTACGCCCAGACCGGACGGCCTGATTTTGCCTTTCGCATCTGGCAGGATCTGCTGCAACAAGGTGTAGACGATCCAAGCTTGACGCCTTTGATCAACGCCCAAATCGAAGCCGCCGCCTTTCATGCCGGAGTGGAGTACACCCCGTCCGATGTCGCCGCCAGCGCCGGACCCAGTGCCGGACCCAGTGCTGCAGACATCGAGGCCGCAGACGCCATGACCCCCGAGGACCGCAAGGCAATGATCGCCGGAATGGTGGCCCAACTCAGCCAACGTTTGGCCAGCGAGGGTGGCCCCGCAACGGATTGGGCGCGGCTCATTGACGCCCATGGTGTCTTGAACCGTCCCGACCAAGCGGCACAAATTTGGCTTGAGGCACAACAAGTTTTTGCTGGCAACCCCGATGCTTTGCGCGTTCTATTGGCCAGCGCGCGCCGCGCAGGGGTCGCCCAATGATCTATGACGACATGACCGAGTTTGCCGCCGCACTTCCCGCGATGCGAGCGCTGATTGGCTTGGATCTGGGCGAGAAGACCATTGGTGTCGCCGTGAGCGACCAAATGCTGTCGGTTGCCTCACCGCTTCAGACGGTGCGGCGCAAGAAATTCAGCCTTGACGCCGCCCAAGTGGTCGCAATTATCGAACAGCGCCAGATCGGCGGGCTGGTGTTGGGCCTGCCGCGCAACATGGATGGCTCCGAGGGACCGCGTTGCCAATCGACCCGCGCCTTTGCGCGCAATTTCAACCGACTTCACGCGCTGCCCATCAGTTTTTGGGACGAGCGTCTGTCAACCGTGGCAGCCGAACGGGCGCTGTTAGAGGCGGATACGAGCCGAAAGCGTCGCGCACAGGTGATCGACCATGTGGCAGCATCATATATCCTGCAAGGAGCGCTGGACCGCTTCCAGCACATCAAGGCAACCGAACACAGGCAGAGCACATGAGCGACGACATATGGGCGCGGCAGGAAATACAATCCCCCTGCATCAAGGTTTGTGTCATCCACCCCACAGAGCGGCTGTGCACCGGCTGTCTGCGCAGCCTTGAGGAAATCGGCAATTGGTCGCAAATGACAGCCGAGGACCGCAAACGCGTCATGGGCGAATTGCCCGCGCGTAGCGGTCGATTGAAAAAACGGCGCGGTGGCCGCGCGGGCCGCGTGGCAGATGCCTAGGATAGCAATCTAGCCTAGCAAACCTGCGCCTCTGCGGGTTTACAGGCGCAGACCCGAACCCCAGAAACGGTTAAACGCTGCAAGCCGAGGATGTTGGTACTATTCTTGACGTTGCCAACATAAGCACGCCTGCAGAGACACCTAGACCGGCTCTGATCCTCATTGTTTGACGAGCTTTACATTACCATCAGACGCCGTGCTCAGACCCGCGCCACCACCGGTCACTTTGGCAACAACCGTTGTTGACCCGCCGCCGGTTTGTGTGAGGCTAACATCATACGTACCCGAGCCAGCCGGATTTTCAGCCACAGAAAGCGTGTAATTTCCATCTGCCGGATTAGAGGGGATTTCGACAATAATCTCGTCTCCCTCGGTACTGTTAAAGTCGGTGATGGTCGCATAGCTGTTGCTGGTATTTAAGTTAGTGTCGTCCGTGTACCAATTGCCAGAGACAAATTCATCGGCACCTTCACCGCCGGTTACAGTATCCCCCTTACTCAGCCGCAGCGTATCATTACCCGAACCGCCAAAGAGAACATCGTCGTCCTGTCCTCCATAGAGCGAATCTGCGCCGCTACCACCGTATAAAGAGTCGCTCCCTAAGTGACCCGCGAGCGTGTCGTTATTCAACCCGCCATACATAATATCCGCGCCAATGCCACCGCCTAAAAAGTCATTGTCCAATCCACCAACGAGAAAATCGTCACCGGCGTCACCAACAAGGCTGTCGTTGCCTTCGCCGCCATAAATAGAATCGTTTCCATTATTGCCTAAAAGGGTGTCAGCCGCGCCCGACGCAAGGGCGACACTATCATCACCATAGATCAGATCCGCCTGACCAAACCCGTCGATAAAATCACTTCCACCTCCACCATAGATAACATCCTGACCATGATTGGATTGCAAACTGTCTTTCTTGTCATCTCCGAACAGCGAGTCATTGCCCTCGCCGCCAAATATCGTGTCAGTATCGGCATTGCCCAGAATTTTATCATTGCCCGAGCGCCCGAACAAAATATCCTTGCCGTCCTGTCCGAAAAGGTTGTCGTTGTCCGTGCCACCATCAAGACTGTCATTGCCAAGACCGCCCAGCAAAGTATCGTCACCGACACCGCCAAACAGCGTATCATTACCGAGCGTGGCTTTTGATTTAACATTGCCATCGCCCTGCAATCTGTCGTTTCCGTCACCGCCATACACGACATCATCCCCGGCTTCACCCCAGGCAGAGTCATTACCGGCTCCTCCGTACAGGGTGTCGTTGCCAATGCCGCCACGGGGTTGGTCAAGGCCGTCACCACCATAGAGCAAATCAAGACCTGCATTGCCCTTAACCTTGTCGTCACCGGCACCGCCATACAGGGTATCATCCCCATTGCCACCTCTTAGATCATCCTCACCGGCCCCACCCTTAAGGTTGTCGGATCCCCGATGACCGTTCACCGTATCATTCCCCGAATCCGCGTCGATCAGATCCGCATTGGGTGTTCCGTTCAAAAGGTCAGGTCCCTTTGTGGGGTCGCTCAAATCCTTTCTTTCATCACCGATCAAACCTTGATCAGAATCACCATCTGCTGTCTCGCCGCCAACCAAGCCCGCCAGACCACCAAAACCCAAGACAAGTAGAAGCCAATTCATATCAGAACCTTATGTCAAATTATTTAAAAATATTTATCAAAAACCAGAAGATCGCTCAAAAAAAGAATTACAAACAAAAGGCCTGAACCGGTAAATTATGATAAATTACAATGAATAAGCTCTAACACAGACAATTAATTTTGACCACAATAAATTCTAAATGATTAATTTTGAACAATTATCCCACCGCAATTTTCCTTAAATTTGCATCATTTTGATAAAAAATGTTGCAGAGGCTCCCGCCAGGGCGGTCGAAAATACGCCACCATCCGTCGCCCCTTTGGCTGTGCGCGCCACGGTGCCAACCCGTGTAAGGCCAAGCGGTGCAGCAGATAGGCTTCGCCCGGTTTTGCCGGCAATTCCAATCGCTGACAGGTGGCAAACACCTCTTGCCGGGCTGCCTGATACGCTGTGGTGATGTCAAGATCGGCCCAAATCGCTGGATCGGCCGTTGAAAAAGCCGATATCAGGTGCCGGCGAATGATGTCGGGACTGCCGGGCCACACCACAAGCGGTCCGGCATCTGCTGCGCAATAATTCAGCGGGATTCCAAGAATAAAGGCATGCGGCTCGATCAGTTTACGCCGCCGCGCCGGACCATGAGGCAAAATGCCGTCGATATGCGCCGCATCGCGGTTTTTACGAAACCGAAAAGCCGCCTCACTTTCGCCTGCGCGCGGTTTGGGATAGCCAGGATAGATGACCGAAACCTGCGCTTGATGCAACGGTGGCCGCCCTCCGAGATGCCGGTTGATGAAAGTCATCGCCGTTCCGGTCAGCTCTCCCGATCCGTTCACCGAGCCGCTGGCGTCATTGGGCAGGGCATCAACCCCCACAAACCAGGTCCCTTCACATTGCAGCCACTTACGCTGCATCTCAGGGTTGGTAACTGCCGATTCTGCCGCAATTTTTGCAGCTGCAACCCAAGCCGCAAGCGCCGGATCAAAGGGGAATTTAAGCCAGCCCTTGGACCAAGTATCGGACAATAAAACATCACCTTTCAAATCCACAACACCTGCATCACTGGCCCCGATTCCGCAGGCGCGGTTTCAATGACCCGGAGCTTTGCCAACACCCTATTTTGTGGCAACCGACCATAGGTTGACGGCCGCAGTTCAGGCAATAGAAAGGCGTCTTGACATGCCTTGCATACGCCCGGAAAACATCAGTGTCAAAAGCGCAGGTTGTATAACGGTTGCTCCAAACAGATTTGAATTCAGAGATAAATCACAATGGATGCAAGACGCAAGCAACCCCGACGGGCCAAATCGCGGTCGGTTGTTTTAGAGACCCGTATTTTCCAAGTGGCCACCTTTCCATCTTTTGCCCCTAGAGTTAAATCACTCGCCAATCTGGTCAATGTGCGCCTTCCGACGATTGAACCGCTCCGGTTTTACCGGAGACTGTTTAGTTCGTTTCAAGCGGCTTTATCGAGTGTGTGTATGTTTGCATAGAATGCCTCCCGAGCTTCAGTTGGCGTGATGTATCCGATGGGGTCGAGCAAGCGACGGTTGTTGAACCAATCGACCCATTTGAGGGTTTCGCACTCTACAGCGCCGACGGATTTCCATGGCCCTAGCCTGTGGATTACCTGCGCTTTGAAGAGGCCGGTCATGGTCTCAGCCCGTGCGTTATCGTAACTGTCGCCAACGGTCCCCACGCTTGGCTCCAAGCCTGGTTCTGCCAGTCGTTCTGTCTATTTGATCGACAGATATTGGCTGCCTCTGTCGCTGTGCTGGATTAGGCTATCAGCAGGCCGTCTTTCATACAGCGCTTGCTCCAGAGCATCAAAGACAAACTGTATTTGCTGTGATCTGGAGGCTCGCCAGCCAACGATCTTGTTGGCGAACGTATCGATGACGAATGCTACATAGACACATCCCTTCTAGGTCGAGACGTAGGTAAAATCCGATACCCAGAGTTGGTTGGGCATCGTTGCGCGGAACTGCCTGTTCACCCGATCCAATGGGCACGATCCGATGCTTTGTCCGGATCATTCTCAACGGCCAGGTGCGCGTAGAACGTCGAGGGGGCGATCTGTAAAACACGGCAGGTCGCTCGATCCCGCACACTTCCCGGGGCTCTTTGATAAACGCAATCATTTCCGAAACGTGCGGTCGAGCTCCGCCTGAGCAAAATACGCTGTTACTTTCTTCAGGATTTCATTGGCCTGCCGAAGCTGACAATTCTCGCGATCAAGGGCTTTGATCCGATCCCGTTCGGCAGTCGCCACACTATCACGCCGACCGCTGTCCGTTTCTGCGCGTCGAACCCACGCCCGACGCGTATCAGCCCCACTACCGATCTTGGGCGCAACCGATTTGATCGCAGCAGACTGGCTGTCAAATTCGCCCTGATGCTCGAATACCACCCAAACAGCACGGTCGCGCACCTCTGGTGAATTTCTGTTTCCACAATTGTTCTTTTCCATAACCCAGTATCCTTGCTTCTGGGCCTCCTGCAAAAAAGGGG
>UPTG01000696.1_pt1 | contig 26928 bp, 23 predicted proteins | sample 2160121 | NCBI WGS metagenome assembly UPTG01 (sample SAMN06266255, study PRJEB28933) | marine metagenome | isolation source: Columbia River Estuary | place: USA:Columbia River Estuary, USA | collected 2014-07-27
CTAATTAACATAATATCCAAACATAAGGGATTATTGCCTTGTTTCATACTGATAATTCGTTCTTGATAAATATGATTCCGTTACTTATCTCCTGCTGCACCTTGGCTTTCGCGATTGCTCACAACAGCAAAAACTAAAACACATACCTTATTGAAGAACTGAGATACTTCGCAGACTTGATGGGGTGCTGGTTTGATTTCTGTTCTTTCGTACCCATCCTTCTCTTATTGATAATCAAAAACTATTTTTAAAGAATATTGAATTTTTAGATTTTGAAGATGAATTAAAATTAAATCAATTTGACGAGGTAAAGGAAATTGATAACACATTTTTATATACAACAGATACAGATGAAAAGAACATATTAAATTATGAGAATTTTCAGAAAATGAAACTATTATTATTGAATCCACAACAAGGACAGGTAAAACATCAGCAACAGCCGCGCATCTCTACGAGTATATCTTAGGAGAATATACAACACAACACAACAAAGATTTAAAACTTTTATTAGGTATGTTTTAAATTATGGCAAGGCGTTTTTTTATTTTTTCCATCGGCCTGCTATTTGGCAGTGTATTAGTATATCAGCTACTTATTAAAGGAACCGATAGAGAATTTTATGGCTCTTGGTTGCCAGAAGGTAGAGTCTTGAAAAAAATTAGAACAGGCCTCGATAAACAGCATTTGAAACTGGATTGTTGGACAAAATGTGCCAGTATTTTTAATTCGGATATTGACTATTTATTGGAAAATGGAGACGTAAATTTTAGCAGAAGTAAAACTCAAGGTTCTGAAAAGTCTTATTTCGTAGATAGCGAATTGGAATCCGAGCAGCTATTGGAAGTGACATTTGGTATGGTGGGTGAACAAATTTCTATTCAGGAAATTACGGTAGATAAAAAAAACACTTTTAAGGCTAAAGACTGCTCTTGTGATTGATCTTAACAATAAGGGTTATACCATTAAATTAGGAAATGATGATGTACTTATTGAGCTGAACCAATTTGTGGGTGATCGTTATGCCGACAATAATGTTTTCATTTTATGCGACTCTAATACGACAGAACATTGCCTACCAAAAATTGATTGGCTTGATTTAGAGCATTTGAAAGATGCCGAGGTTCTTGAAGTTGAACCAGGAGAGGGCTCCAAAAGCATTGAAATTTATTATCAATTGATAGAGTCACTTTTAGAATTAGGTGCTAATCGGAAATCAGTTTTGATAAATTTAGGCGGAGGAATTGTTTCTGATTTAGGAGGTTTTGTGGCCAGTACTTTTAAACGTGGGATAGATTTTATAAATGTTCCAACTACTCTTTTAGCAATGGTTGATGCTTCAATAGGCGGTAAAAATGGTGTTGACTTAGGAAATTTAAAAAACCAAATTGGAATCATTAAAGAACCTAAGGCGGTAATAATTGACACACACTTTTTAAGTACTTTGTCTGCTAGAGAAATGCGTTCTGGATTAGCAGAAATGCTAAAACACGGATTAATTTACGATAAAAAGTATTGGGATAAATTTAAAAACCTAACTGATTTAAATACAGACGATTTGAATAGTTTAATTTATGAATCTATTCAAATAAAAAACACAATTGTTTCTCAAGATTTAACCGAAAATGGAATTCGTAAATCTTTGAATTTTGGCCATACTTTAGGTCATGCAATCGAGAGTTATTTACTTGAAAACCCAGATAAAGAATCATTACTTCACGGAGAAGCAATTGCTATAGGAATGATCTTAGAGAGCTATATCTCAAAAGAAAAGAATCTAATATCTGAAAATGAATATTTAGAGATTAAAGATTTGATAAACTCTATTTATAAAAAGGTTAATTTTAATAATGTTGATATTCAAAAAGTAATTGATTTATTAATTTTCGATAAGAAAAATGAATTTGGTACAATTCAATTTGCTCTTTTAGACGGGATTGGAAAAATAAAAATAAATCAAACTGCTGAAAATGAATTAATTATGAAATCATTTGAAAATTATAAAAACTAAAAAAAAATAACACAAATCGCACCTATCGATAATAATATTTTTTAAATTTGCAGTAATGAAAAAACTACACGTACTTCAAAATTTATCGACAAGCTTTTCGTTTCAGAAAAACATCTATTCTATTCAAAATAGTAGCTGTTCATCTAATGAAAATATTTTTGTGTTTGATTTATTTGAATTATTAAAAGCTTTTAACGAAAAGCTTTTAATAATATTTTCGAACATAAGGCTTTGAGAGTTAATTGTTTACTAAACAACAATTAATAACTTCAAACACTATCTCAAAAAATGAACACTAAATATTACGATTTAATAAACCAAACATTCTATTTTCCACAAGAAGAATTTACTTTAAACAAAGACAATCTTGAATTTCATAAAATTGATTTAATGAAATTAGTGGAACAATACGGAACGCCTTTAAAGTTTACTTATTTACCGCAAATTTCTAACAATATCAACAAAGCAAAAGGTTGGTTTAGAAAAGCAATGGAAAAACATAAGTATGAAGGTAAATATCATTACTGTTATTGTACAAAAAGCTCTCATTTTCAATTTATCATGAATGAAGCTTTTAAAAACAACATACATATTGAAACTTCGTCTGCTGTTGATATTAATATTGTTGAAAGCCTTTTGGAAGAAGGAAAAATTAATAAAAACACTTTCGTTATTTGTAACGGATTCAAAAGAGATGCTTACGTTGACAATATTGCTCGTATAATTAACAACGGACAAAAAAATACAATTCCTGTAATTGATAATTACGAAGAATTAGACTTACTACAAGAGCAAATTGACGGAAAATTCAAAATAGGTATTAGAATTGCTGCTGAGGAAGAACCTAAATTTGAGTTTTATACCTCTCGTTTAGGAATAGGCTATAAAAATATCGTTCCTTTTTATAGAAAACAAATACAAGAAAATAAGCAAGTAGAGTTAAAAATGCTTCACTTCTTCATAAACACTGGTATTCGTGATACTGCATATTACTGGAACGAATTATTAAAATGTTTAAAAGTATACATTGCCCTTAAAAAAGAATGCTCAACATTAGACAGTTTAAATATTGGTGGTGGTTTTCCAATCAAAAATAGCTTAAGTTTCTCCTATGATTATGAGTATATGGCCACAGAAATTATCTCACAAATAAAAATCATGTGCAATGAAAATGAAGTGGATGAACCCGATATCACCCCCTTGTTAACGAGCAACTACACCTTTCAGCAAGAACACTTTTACTCTGCAGCGGCTGTTGTTGAGCGGGGTTTGATGCACTGGAACGACGGTTGGACGCACCCTTCCGGCAGCAACCTCGTCGGTTGGACCAAACAATACGACAACAGCCGAATCTGTTATCTTCAAGGCGGCGATGACGCGCAAGCCTGGCAAAACGAGCACTATCAACAGCTGCTGAACAACGCAATTGCCTGGGTCAGCAATGCGGCCGGTGCCTAATCGCCTAAACGACCGGTCCAGAAAACACGCACTCACCCTTTAATCTGCAAAGTGCCGCGCAATCTGCGTTCAAAGCGATTCCATAACGCAATTTAATCTGCCCCCGAATTCACTCGGAATAGCCCTGAACGTTTTCATAAACAGCCCTGAGCGTTTCCCTAAACAGCCCTGAGCATTTCCCTAAACAGCCCTGAGCGGCTTCAAGGAAACAGCCCTGAGCCGCTTCGAATAAATGCCTTGAGCGTTTTCATAAAAGCAGCCTTGAGCGTTTTCATAAAAACAGTCTTGACTGACTCTTTTGCCTTGCCTAGGCTTAGACCCTTGAATTATGCGTCCTTCTGGCCGCCAGAGTTTTTGTTATGACATCATCCCATTTAGGGCTTTCTGCCATCGTTACCGGCGGCAATAGCGGCATTGGTCGCGCCACTGCAGCAAAACTGCTGAAGGAAGGCGCACGAGTACTCGTTGTGGATCTTCAAACCGAGCCCAGCTGGACGGCAGAGCACCTGCAATATTATCAAGCGGATGTTGCAGCTGAGGGCAGCCCGGCAGCCATCATTGCCTGCGCCATCGATCACTTCGGTCAACTCGACTTTTTGGTCAACAATGCGGGCATGGTCGGAGGCAGCGAGGTAGAAAACATGGCAGATGATGTCTGGGATCGAATCCTGAACGTTAATTTAAAGGCGGTGTTTAAACTTTCTCGCGCAGCTATTCCTCATTTAAAGAACAGCAGCCGCGGACGCATTGTGAATATTGGGTCAATCATGTCTCGCCTAGCAGGCCCAGGCATGGGCGCCTACACCACCTCAAAGCACGCTGTGGCAGGTTTAACCAAAACGCTGGCCTTGGAGCTTGGCGCTTTTGGCATCACCGCCAACTATATTTTACCGGGCGCGATCGTCACGGGCATTACGGGGCCCGCGATTGCAGCAGACCCATCCTTCACGGAATTCTGGACCAAGAAGTCTGCGATTGGCCGACTTGGACAACCGGAAGATATTGCCAACGCGATCAATTTCCTGCTTACTGCAGAGGCAGCCTTTATCACAGCCCATGGCTTAGCGGTTGATGGCGGCGTTATGGTAAACCCGTAATCGACTGATCCAGAACCGTAAACCTGCAAAAATATTTAAAACGCAACATCAACCTAGGAGCACAGAATGGATTTAAAACTCACCGGACACAACGTCATCATCACAGGCGGTACAAAAGGTATTGGCCGCGCCATCGCTGAAACCCTGGCGGGAGAAGGCTGCAATATTGCGATCTGCGCTCGAAGCGCTGATGATGTTAGCAGCGCAGTTGACGCGTTATCCGCCAAAGGCGTGAAGGTCACCGGGCAAGCCCTCGACGTTGCCGATGGCGATGCGTTTGCAGCATGGATCAATTCTGTTGGGGAAGAGCTTGGCGGAATCGATGCTTTTGTCTCGAACGTTTCCGGCGGCAATGCACCGGGCGATGCAGGCTGGATCTCTCAGTTCAACTACAACATTTTATCTGCAGTCCATGGCGTTGAAGCCTGCAAGCCGTTTTTCGAAAAATCCGCCAACGCCAGTGTCGTCATGATTTCAACGACTGCCGCTTTGGAGCACTTCATGAACGCCGGGCCTTACAACGCAATGAAGGCAGGTCTGCTCAATTATTCGGGCGCTCTGTCCCAAGAATTAGGCGCTAAAGGCGTTCGCGTTAATGCGATTAGCCCAGGGCCGATTTTTGTTGAAGGCGGTTCATGGGACAAAATTAAGCAAGGTATGACCGCTTTTTATGATTCAACGCTTGCAACGATCCCACTCGGCCGTTTAGGTTCCGCAGAGGAAATCGCTGCACAAGCCGCTCTCTTAATCAGCCCGCTCGGCGGGTTCACAACGGGCACAAACGTTGTGATCGATGGTGGCATGACTAAGCGGATTCAATACTAGAACAATCGGAGTTATCCCATGTCAGAAACAGCCCTCAAGGCCTATCTGGTTGCCGCAGGCGACTATCATGATATTGATTATGCCCGACTAGAGCTGCTCAAGCTTTTGGCCGAGCACCCATCAGTCCGCACGACAGTTGCCAGTGATTATAGTGATAGTGAGGCGATCGCAAGCAGCGATTTCCTGATTTCCTATACCTGTAATCTCATTCCCACCGAAGCCGAGCAAATTGCACTAAAAGGCTTTGTGGAGAAAGGCGGCAAGTGGTTCGCGCTGCATGGGACCAACTCCATCCTTGAATTCACCGAGAACGGCGTGGCCTGCCCTGAGGTTGCGCCGGTTTTCATGGAAACTCTGGGCTCGCAGTTCATGGCACATCCTCCGATTCAGCCCTTTACCGTTAAGATCTCGAATCCAGATCACCCCCTTGTTGCCGGCATTAATGAATTCGAAACCGATGACGAGCTATATCTTTGCAAGCAACTGGCAGATCAGGACATGTTGCTGCATACCGAGTTTACGGGTGAGGCGACCGGCTTTGTGAATACCGATTGGCCGGACAATGCACCAAGACCCATTTATTACCTAAGACCACTAGGCGATGGCGAAGTACTTTACCTAAACTTGGGTCATTGCCGAGGGCATTACGATATGCAGCCGATGGTACCTTTTTATCCCAATGTTGAAATGGGCTCATGGGATAAGCCTGAGTATTACGAGCTCCTACGCCGCGGCATTGCCTATTGCAAAGGTGACTAAACCATGACGAAGCCTTTCCGTTTTGGCGTACAAAGCTTTCATGCTGAATCTGGCAAAGACTGGGCCAACCAAGCTCAAAGAGCCGAGGCATTAGGCTATAGCGCATTTCATCTGGCCGACCATATTATTGGACCCGGTCCAGCACTTGAGCGAACCAATCATCCTGTGCAAAGTTTAGCGGCCGTACCCGCTATGGCGTATGCCGCAGCCGTTACCAACCACATCAAAATTGGCTGCCGCGTTTTTTGTATCGACTACCACCTCCCGGTTGTCCTGATTAAAGAAGCCATGACGATTGACTTGCTCTCAAACGGCCGTCTTGAGCTTGGTTTAGGCGCAGGCTGGCTTGCCGATGAGTATCAGGCGATCGGACTTACAATGGATTCCCCCGGGCGACGCATTGACCGCCTTGAACGGGTCGTTCAAGCGGCCAAGGCGTACAGTCAAAACGGCGTCGTTGCCATCAACAATGAAGACATCACCTGGCAAGAGTTCGAAGGCTTACCCAAACCGGTAAGCCAACCGCATCCACCAATCATGATCGGCGGCGGCTCGCCGAGGGTGCTTCGTCTGGCAGGCAGAGAAGCGAACATTGTCAGCCTAAACTTTAATAATCGTAAAGGCGTTATCGGGCCCGACGGCATCAGCACCTCAACGGCCTCCGAAACGCTCCGAAAGATCCAATGGGTTAGGGAAGGTGCTGGCGAGCGATTCGACGAGCTTGAACTTGAAATTGGCGCTTATTTCACCTTCGTGACGGACAATGCACAACCGATTGTTGAGGGCTTTGCCCAGAATTTTGGCTCCACCCCAGAGGAAATGCGCAAGCACCCCCATGCCTTGTTCGGGTCCGCAACAGAAATCTGTGATGAGCTCGAGGCCCGACGGGAAGAATATGGTATTTCCTACATTACGGTGGGAGAAACCAACATGGAGAGTTTTGCGCCGGTTGTTGCCGCCTTGCAGGGACGGTGAGACCGCTTGGTGCGGATCAAATGCGTTTCAGTAACCCTTGCCCGTTCATAAGCAAGCGCGCCAAATGATACAAACAAGGCAATAGACAACCTTCACTTTCTACAATTTAACATCTTGATTCAATTAGGAGCGTTTATGAGTCTGCAGGGAAAAACGGCCGTTGTGATCGGCGCCTCTGGTCAACATAATTTCGGCGTCGCTATTGCCCGGCTCCTTGCTCGAAACGGTGCGAGGGTTGTGGTTTCGGGTCGACGACTGGAACCGCTTCAAGCTTTAGCTAAAGAAATTAATGGCCTGGCAATCGCCTGTGATATGAGTGACGCCGCGTCCATTGAGGCGCTGTTTACCGAGGCAAAAGCCCAAACGGGGCGGGTTGATATCGCAATCAACAGCGCGGGCGGACTTGCTGCAAGTCCGATTGCAATGCTCACTCCAGAACAAATTCAACCGACTTTGGATGTAAGCTTTATCGGTGCCCTCTTATGCTTTCGCTACGCCGCAGAGGCCATGGCCGATGGCGGCTCGATTATCACGATCTCCTCCCTAACCGCCCGATTACCAGGACCGGCACTGAGCGTCTATGCCGCCGCGAGAGCCGGCATCGACTACGCGATCAAAGTCGCCGCCTTGGAATACGGACCGAAACAGATTCGTTTCAACAGCATTGCAGCCGGTCTAATTCAGACAGACATGACGGATGCCATGTTTACGGCAGGGGATTCCGAGGCGCGTTTTATTCCCCATATTCCCGCGGGACGCATGGGCACCATCGACGACATTGCACAAACCGCCCTTTGGTTAGCCGATGATGAAACGTCCGGCTTTATTAACGGCCAACTAATTGATGTATCGGGTGGCCAACAAAACGGTAAGCTGCCCTGAGACTTCATCGCAACCTTAAAAAAGGGTGAGGCTCGCCCGCAGGAGACTATGCAATGACCACCCTACTTGCCCATATCACGATCAAGCCTGGATCCGAAGATGAGTTCGAACGCATCATGACGTTCATGGTTGATAGCACCTTATCAGTCGAGGACGGGGTGGTTCGGTACGAATATTTCAAGGGTCAAAAACCCAACTTCTATTACTGCCTACTCAGCTTTCGAGACAAGTGGGCCTTCTATGACCACCAAAATTCTGATCATCATGAGGGCGTCGATTTTAGTGCAGTCATTGAATCAATCAGCCTCGAATATCTAGATCCGGTTGAAGGCGCCAACCCGCTGGCCAAAACCATTGATGCGCCCCTTGAGCCACACCATAGCGACGCGATGGTTGAGGCGGGGAAACGCTATCCTTTAACCATTGCAGACTGGTGGCTGCCGCGCCGCTAAAGATTCTGCAACAATGTGATTATTAGCTGAATAAACGTTTAGGAGCAGGAGCCCGCCATGACACCGATTGAAATTGTTGAAGCATTTATCGAAGGCTGGAACCAAATGGATTGGGAAACAGTCGTTGACTTGCTGGCCGATGACGTGGTTTACCACAACATCCCGATGGAAAAATTAGAAGGTAAAGCAGCAGCTGAGGCCTTCATCCGTGGCATGCAAGCCGATGCCGTTGATTGGGTTACGTTGAATATCGCGGCCAACGGCTCTGTCGTCTTAACTGAGCGTATCGACAACTTCAAAATGAGCCATGGTAAGGATGTTTCCGTCCCGGTCATGGGGACATTCGAAATCGAAAATGGAAAAATAAAAGCTTGGCGCGACTATTTCGACTTAAACACCTTCGCCTCGCAAATGACCTAAGCCGAATCCCCGGCACGATCGCAAAGCCGTTTGCGTTGAACCCAATAAAACTAGTTTCCCAACACACTCAACCCTACCAAGACAGGTTGCTAGACGCCTTTTAAAAGGTCGCAATGACCAAATTTTCTGCGCCAATTTTTGCTTGACGCCGGCCCTATAACCCTAGGACACTCCTACAGAGTTGTTATGACCTGTCTTTGCTTGGCTAGGACGACGACTACCAACTCAAACGCTACATTGATTAACGTTAAGGAAGATATTTATACGTTGAGTTACAACAATAACAAAATGGGGAAACCATGAAAATAACGAGAATGACAGCCTTACTCGCCGCAGTCGGTGCATCAACAATCATGCCAGTCGCTATTGCCGAGGAATCAACCCGCAGCATGGAAGAGGTTGTTGTAACCTCTCGACGCAAAGACGAATCCGTCCAAGATGTGCCTCTGTCGGTCACCGCTTTCGGCGAGGAGGCCATTGCACAAATCAAGCCCAATACCTTGCGAGACTTTGACGGCCTAGTGCCAAACGTCTACATCGGCATGAACACCGCAGGGCCAGGCGCTAGTGCGCTGTATATTCGAGGCGTAGGCTATGCCGACATCGAGAAAACACAGAGTCCACAAGTGGGGGTCATTGTCGACGGCATTCAAATGGGCTCTAGCACCGGGCAGTTAATCGACGTTTTTGACGTTGAATCGATCGAAATCAATCGCGGGCCACAAGGCGTACTCTTTGGCAAAAACACGATTGGTGGCAACATTGTTGTGAACCGGGTCAAACCACAATTCAATGATTTTGGGGTCAAAGCCAGCGCCGAAATGGGCAACTATAATGGCCGAACGATGAAAGCTCGCGTCAATATCCCGTTGATCGATGATACCTTGGCCTTTAAGTTTGGAGCGATCTCAAGAGAAAGAGATGGTTTCTATAACAATGTGAATCTCAATCGAACCTCTGGGGACATTGATTTTTCTTCGCAGACAGCCGCCCTTGCCTGGGCGCCTAGCGATCGCGTCGAGGTCAATCTAACGTATGACCATATCGGCGATCGCTCACAAACTATGCCGCAAGATCCCCGTTTCGATGGAGATAATCGCTTTGTAAACCGCGCCGATAAAGTCGAACCTACACGGTATGAGGTAGACCAACTCGGCTTAAAAATTGACTGGGACCTATCAGACACCATGACGCTGCACTACGTCGGCGGCTCGGCTAATGGCCGCGATGTGGTTAACCAGGATTTCGACGGTGGCGATATCAATGGCGCGGCGATTCCCTTCGCGCAATTGCACACCTTGCGTGACCAAAAATACGATATTCAATCTCAGGAATTGCGGCTTGATATTGATGTCAACGAACAAGTCTCCGCCATGGTCGGCTATTACGACTTCGCCTCCGACCTTGCCTTTAGACAGGACACCAATAACATCTTGCAACTACCCAACGTTGCGATCTTCGGCGCAAATGTACCGTGTGCTGCGGCTGGTTTCAGAAGTAATGCGACCCCTGGATTAGAAACCTTTTGTCAGTTCCCGAATGCGCGTAGTACCCAACTCGCAGGCGAGACGGTGGACTCCAAAGCCTGGTTCGGCTCGATTAGTTATCGGGCAACCGATGATTTTGAAGTCACGCTTGGCGCTCGATCAATCGACGAAAGTAAATCGGCTTATAACGGCTACACCGACTTCAGTTTCAATCCCGCAGATGGACGCGTTGCCAATCCGGTTTACGACGACGTATCGGCTGCCGGCTACAATGAGCATGATTTTAGAGGCTTAGCGAGCATCCCTGGCGCGTCTTATGAGACACCAGAAAAATCATGGTCTGAAACGATTATTACAGCCTCTGCGAGTTATCGAATTTCCGATCAGTCCTTGGCCTACGCAAGCTACTCAGAGGGCTTTAGAAGTGGTGGCTTTAGTATTCGAAATGCCTCGGGCCCAGACCGAGCGGGCTATAACCCAGAAACCGCCGATCAGTTCGAAATTGGGGTTAAGAATGACTTCTTGGATAACCGCCTCAGAGTCAATCTCGCCTACTATGTCTTAAACCGAGAAGGCGCGCAGTTTTCTTCAATTATCACCCTGCCTCCAGGGTCCATTCCAGGCACCACGACTTACATTAATAATGGTGGCGAAAGCGAGTCTAAGGGCATCGAAATCGAAGGTCAGTGGTTCATGAACGATAATCTCCGTTTGATCTTCAATTACGGTACGATCGACGTCGAAAACAGTGCCTTCACGCTCGCTTGCGAGCTCGTTGATGGCTGTGTCACTGCGGTCGTGGGAGAACTTGACCCATCTGGCACGCTGCGAAATCTTGGCGGCGGCTCTGACTCACGACAACCCGAAGATAGCTTATCGATCAGCCTGGCATACGATCAGGAAATGGGCGGCGGATTATTTGGCGCAAATGTTGGGTACAAGACTGTCGGCGACTTCTTACTCGTTAATACCGGCGGTGGTGCAGATCAGCGCCTGTACGAGGGTGGCTATGCTCAAATGGATGCCCGCATCAGTTACAGTTTTGAAACCAGTGGGGGTGATCAATGGTCCATTACCGCCTTTGGCAAGAACCTAACCGATGAGGCCTTCAAGGAACATGCCTTATTCTTAGGGGGCCCAACAACAGGTTTTCAGGGTTGGGGCGCCCCGCGCACTTACGCGCTTGAGCTTGTTTGGAATCGTTAACGTTTGGCGCGATCAAAAAGCAGGCTCAGGCCTGCTTTTTTTTGCCTAACGCTTAGGGCCATTGAGACCAACACGAGCGAATTCCAATGCAAAATCCTTGGGGATTTCGGCTATTAAAGCTCGCCTCACAAAAATAATAAAAAAATCAGCATTGACTGTTTTTAGTGATGTTCGCTACTCTTGGGGAACGGTCGAACACCTTACACTTTGCTTCGTTCCACGAAATACTGAAGCATTCGCAGCCAAGTCTGTCCAGGAGACGCCATCATGAGCAAAACCACGCACAAGACTTTTTGTCGATTTTGTCATGCCTACTGCGCCATTGAGGTCGATGTCGAAGATGGCAAGCCCATTGAAGTTCGCGGTGATGCCTCCGACCCTGTTTACGGCGGCTATACCTGTATCAAAGGCCGTCAACTACCAGAGCAACACACAACGCCGAAGGGCGTGCGTGAAACACTAAAGCGGCAGAGGAACGGAGATTTCGAGCCGATCTCAGTTCACTCAGCAATGGATGAAATCGCTGAAAAAATTCAGCAGCTTATTGCGGAACATGGTCCTCGCAGTGTCGCGACCTACGTCGGATCCTTCGGCTACCAAAATTCTGCAGCAATCCATGTAGCGAAGGCCTGGCATCAGAGCGTCGGTTCGCCAAGTTATTACACCTCAGTCACCATCGATCAGCCCAGTCGAAAAATCGCGCAATCACAATTTGGCACTTGGTCGGGCGGCACGCATGCTTTTACCGGCGCTGATGTCTGCATGATGATCGGCAACAACCCGGTGGTGTCGATGTATACCCAATTTGGCGGCCCGCCACCGTTTAGCCCCTATGCCCGAATCCGAGACGAGATGAAACGCGGCATGAAAGTCATCGTGGCGGACCCTCGTCAGAGTGAGGTTGCAAACAGAGCGACCCTGCACCTACAGGTTACGCCCGCAGAAGATCCGACCTTACTCTCCGCCATGATTCGCTATATCGTGAAAGAGAATCTGCATGATGCCGCCTTCTGCACCGAGCACGTCGACAACTTTTCCAAATTAACGGCCCTGGTTGAACCCTTTACGCCGGACTACGCCGCCAAGCGCTGCGGGGTTCCAGCGGCCGATATCATTCAAGCGGCGCAGATTTTCGGTGAAGCAAAACGAGGCGTCGCAGTCAGCGGCACTGGGCCCAACATGTCGCCGCGCTCAATCCTCACAATGCATCTGATTGGCGTTCTGAACACCCTGTGTGGCCGAGTCAACCGAGTCGGTGAGCGCGTTGCAAACCCAGGCGTTTTACAGCCTGCTCGTCCGCGTTACGCCGAAGTCATTGGTCCAGAGCATGCCTACGGCAAAGGACCGTGGTCACGAGTTAGAGGCTTGGGCGAAATTTTAGGCGAGATGCCAACCGCAACGCTTAGTGATGAGATCTTGCTGGAAGGCGAGGGTCAAATCAAAGCGCTGATCTGTCTGGGTGGCAACCCCGTCGTTGCTTTCCCGGATCAAGACAAAACGGTTCGCGCAATGCAAAAGCTCGAGCTTTTGGTTTGTGTTGACCTGTACCGTTCGGCCACAGCGAAATTGGCGGATTACATCATTGCACCAACACTCAGCCTTGAGCGAGACGATGTGACCATGCTAACCGACACTTGGTATGACGAGCCTTACTGTCATTACACTCGGGCTGTTCTACCCAAAAACCCAGAGAGCCTCGAAGAATGGGAAGTCTATTGGGAGCTCTCTCACCGCACCGGCGTTGCACTGACTTTGCCGGGTGGCACACTTGACCCGACCACGCGCCCGAGTAAATTCGATGTCCTCGCGCTTCTCATGCCGAATGCCCAAATCCCGCTTAAAGACATTGCTGAGATCGGGCAGGGCCATATTTTTGAGTCCGTGCAGGTTAAAGTTGAGCCATCCAGAGCCGGCCAAACCGACCGGTTCCAATTATTGCCAACGGATATCGCCGAGCAGTTACAAACCGTTGCAGCCGAGACTGACTGGCAGCAACAAGGCAATGTCGATGACGGCGCGACCTACTCGCATTTATTAATCAGCCGGCGCCTTAAACACGTTTACAATTCCTCAGGTCAACAGCTCGACGCTTTGAATCTGAAAGGCACTACCAATCCTGCTTATATGCACCCATCGGATTTATCAGCCGCAGGACTGATCAGCGGTCAGTTGATCGAAGTGACCTCCGCTGCCGGCGCGCTCATAGGCGTTGTGGAAGGCGCCGCCGATATCAAGCCAGGGGTAATTTCCATGGCACATGCTTGGGGCGATCTACCCGACAATGGCGGTGAAGTTAGAACCCAAGGCTCGAGCACCAATCGGCTTGTCGATGATGATCGAACTTTTGACTCAATTACCGGGATGCCGCGCATGAGCGCGATTCCTGTCAATATTCGTTTAGTGCAGGAGGCAATTGCCTAATATGACCAGTTTTGCTAAATCCATCGCGGCGGAGCGCCCGGAAGAAATCGCGCTCAGAGACCCCCGGCAAGCCTTAACCTGGCTTGATGTGGACAACGTTTTAAACCGGGCGGCCAATGCAATCAGGCTCGCGGAAACCGGCCCTGACCTGCGCATTGCTGTGTTCGCCGAAAATGGCGTTGAGACGGCGCTCGCCAATCTTGGCGGACTCATTGGCGGGGCTTCCGTTGTACCCATTAACTTTCACCTAACCGCGGAAGAGGTCGCCTATATCTTGTCAGACTCTGGTGCCAGAATGGTTTTTCTAGGCCCCGAAACCGCTGAGCGGGGGCTAGAAGCTGCAACCCTTGCGGGCATAGACCAGATCATAGGCTGGCGATGCGAGATTGCGGGCCTGCAGAGCTGGTCCGAATGGCTCGCCGCAAGCTCTCCGGAAGAACCTGACACCAGTATTCCACCGAGACCCAATCTGCTCTACACCTCAGGCACCACGGGGCGTCCGAAAGGGACCCACTTGCCGCCCACCATGTTTGCTGGCGGCGACACTGTTGAGGCACATCTTCAAAACTTGAAGCTCAATCCCCTGGCCGCACTCGGGCCGCACCTGGTGGTTGGTCCGATGTACCACACGGGGCCGCTCAGCGGCGCAAGATTACTGGCAGCAGGCGCGCCATCGGTCATCCTGACCAAGTTTGATCCAGAAAACACCCTCAAAACGATTGCAGAATACAAAACAGCTTCGACGATCATGGTGCCAACCCATTTCGTAAGACTGCTCGCTCTCGATGAGGCAACCAAAGCGAAATACGATACGTCAAGTATGGTTCAAGTTAGCCACACTGGCGCTAAGTGCCCGGTTGATATCAAACGTGCCATGATTGAATGGTGGGGGCCCCTCTTTATCGATGCCTACGGCGCCAGCGAAGTGGGCACCACCTGCATGATCACATCAGCAGAGTGGCTCGAGCATCCCGGCTCGGTTGGCAGAAGCGTGCCACCGTTCACAGCGCAAATTCTCGATGACGATGGCAAACCACTGCCGCCCAACACGGAAGGCAAACTTTATTTTGAGGACGCCACAGGTCGTGGTGTGGTCTACCACAATGATCCTGAGAAATCCGCAGCGGCCCATATCGCCCCAGGCGTTTTTACCCTCGGCGAAATCGCTTATATGGACGCAGATGGATACGTCTACATCACCGACCGCTTCAGCGACATGATCGTATCAGGCGGGGTCAACATCTACCCCGCTGAAGCAGAGCAAGTTCTGATTGATCACCCTCAGATATTGGACGTGGCCTGTATCGGTATTCCGCATCCCGTCATGGGCGAGGAACTCAAAGCCATGGTGATTCTTAAAGACGGCGCCCAGGACGTGCAGGCCGATGAGGTCATTGCCTTCTGCCGCGATCGCCTGTCACATTACAAATGTCCTCGAAGTGTCGACTTTGTTGAAGACCTGGGACGCAACACCATGGGTAAGATCAATAAGCGAAAACTACGCGCGCCCTTTTGGGAGGGTCATCAAAGTTGAATGCGCAGCACCTCTTATTTATTCGGCATGGCGAAACCATCGCCAATGAACAGCAATTAGCCTATGGCGTGACCGAATCGCCTCTAAATGAGAAAGGCATCGCGCAAGCTCAGGCGGTGGGTCAGTGCCTTAAATCCTGGCCGACGCCCTACCATAGGATTCTCTCAAGTCCCCTTGAGCGGGCCCGTCACACAGCTGAGCTGGTGAACCTTCCGCTGAATCTTGACATTGAAATCGACCCTGGGCTCATCGAATGCGATCTTGGGGATTGGGAAGGGATTACTTATCAGCAAATGCATGACTTTGGTTACGCGATGCACTCTATTAAAGATGATACGTTTGAAGGCCATGGCGGCGAAAGTCCCGATGCCGTGTACACCCGCGTTAACCAAACACTTGAGCAAGCCATTGCACGTTATCCCAACCAAAATCTAATTTTTGTGAGTCACGGCAGCGCCATTGCGCATGGGCTTGCGGCGCTGCTAGAGACACGACCAAAATTTGGCTACCAGTATTTGATGCACAACGGCGCTATAACAGAAGTTGTTTTGACTTCGACACCTGAAATTTTGACCCTTAATAATTTTGAACACTTGCCCGCGGCATTGAGGGCTGAATCTGGCAGGCCGGACAATGCACAACAAGCCTAATTTCCCAACGACCCTTTCTGAGCTAGACGCAAGCTGGCTGACGAGCGCCCTACAAGCAAGCCTGCCCGGCATTCATATCACGCACTTTGATGCTGAAACCATTGGCGTCGGATCCGGTTTTATGGGGGATTTGGCGCGATTGCAACTGCATCACAATCACCTGCCGGACACCGCGCCGAGCAGCATGGTGATCAAATTTTCGAGCCATTTTGAGGCGACCCGACTGCTTGCTGGCCGAATGAATTACTATGGCCGGGAGCTTGGATTTTACCGAGATTGTGCCGAGCAAGCCGGGGTTGCCGTACCTCAAATCTACTACCAACAAGCGCAATCCCAGACCAATCACTTTGTCATGCTGATGCAGGATTTGGCGCCCGCAGTACCAACCGATCAGGTTGTGGGCAATACCCTAGCGGAGTCGGAGCAGGTCATGCTGGCTTTTGCTGACCTGCACGCGCAGTGGTGGAACAAATCAACCCTTGAACAACTGACTTGGACTGCGCCACTCACTCATGTTCAACCGATTGCAGAGAGCCTCAGACTGCTCAACGAGAGTATCGCAAGCGCCGCGAAGACTGGGCGCTTTGACGCCTATCCCAATCTCAAAAAACTGCAGCCGTTGCTACCACCGCTTTTTAAAATGGCGCCGCCGCCGCCTGAACCGTTCACGCTCGTCCACGGCGACCTGCGATCGGACAATATTTTTTTTATGCCTGACTCAGGCGTTGCTGACTCAAAGCCAATTATTATCGACTGGCAGACCGCCGGAATTGGCCAGCCTATGACGGACATCGCCCGTTGGTTGACCCAAAGCATCTCTATTGAGCAGCGCCAAAACCACGAGCATGAGCTGTTAAAGCGCTACCACGACCGCTTGGTTGCAAATGGTGTTAAGGACTACAGTTATAAAAAAATGCTTCAAGAATATGAGATCAACCTCGTGATCACACTCCTGATGTTTTCCATGAGTATGGACGAAATTGATCAGTCTTCCGAACGTGCCGAAAAGCTGTTTCATGCGATGTACAGCCGCCTTGACGCAGCGCTCGCGGATTGGCCTGTCGAAAAAACCCTAAAAATACTACCGATGCTTATCCCTTTCATGAAGATCGGCGTTTGGTTTAAAACCCATTTTAAGAGCAAGACAGCATGACCCTAAAACCACTCAACACGATTAACCCCCTAGCCCCTGACGTCCTGGCGTGCCCCTACGCGTTCAATCAGCAACTCAGAGAGCAGGCGCCGGTTTACCACTGCCCGATTACCGACATCTACTTCGTTTCAGACTATGACAACGTGGTCGATATCGCGAAAAATGAGAAACGCTTCTCAAATGAATTCTCCATGATTCGCACGGGTAATGAGCAGCCCGTGATACCAGGTCTAGAAGCGATTTTGAAAAAAGGGTATCGCCGAGTCGATACCATGCTCACCGCGGATCCGCCCCGTCAAAGACGGTATCGTTCACTGTGCCAGAAGCCGTTCTCTGCCAGCAGTGTCGCAAAACTGCAACCCTACATCGAAAACCTGGCCAACGAACTGATTGACGACATCATCGAGGACGGTCACTGCAACTGGATGGACGCTTTCGCCGTTCCCATGCCGGTTCGAATGATTGCCTATATTCTCGGCGTGCCTTTAACGGATATGGCCTTATTTAAAGAATGGTCTGACGCCAACGTTTACGCCTTCTCCGCCGGCCAAACGCCGGAGGGGGCACTGCATGCCGCGCAACTCACGGTCGATTTCCAACACTATTTTGCCGACAAAATTAAAGCGAGAAAAATTACCCCAACCGATGACGTGCTATCGGATATCGTCAATGCCTCAGCAGACGGTGAGCACCCCATGGATGTAGAGGAATGTCTTTCCGTCATCTCGCAGCTGCTCGTTGCGGGTAACGAAACAACGACCAGCACGTTTGCTGAGGGTATGTATTTGCTCGCCACAAATCCCGACCAGGTGAAACGGGTGCAAGACGACCCGAGCCTCATTCCCAACATGGTAGAGGAGATGCTCAGGCTATCGACGCCAACGGCTCAGATGTGGCGTATCTGTAAAGAAGAAACGGAAGTGCATGGGGTTAAGATTCCCGCCGGCGCCGCCATGATGATTAAGTTTGCCTCTGCAAATCGAGACGCCACTCAGTTCCCAGACCCCGATCGGTTTGATGTCACTCGAGACAATCTCAAAACCCAAATTGCGTTCGGACAGGGGGTCCATCATTGTTTGGGCGCGCCACTCGCCCGGCAAGAATTAATCATCGGGTTCCAAGTCATTCTGAAACGGTTAACCCATTTTAGGTTGCCCGAAGGCGAAGGCGAACTTGAGTTTCTACCGAGCCTGTTGCTCCATCCGCCAAAAGATCTCAATCTGCTCTTTGAACCGCGCGTTTAGATGACGCTGTGATGCGCCAGCAAAAGAAGTTTTGCGCAGTGCCCCATTCGGAAATGGACTTCGTTGTGCTCAAGAATATTATGGCTGGCTCACAAACCACCGTTATCCCGGAACGCACAAAGGTCCAGGCAGGACCCGACAGGCCCTTCTATTCGGGGGAAAGCCCTAACGTGACGACCCTATGATTCAAGCGCTGACAGCCTATCAAACCGCTTCAGGCACTATGGCGGATGGTGATAAAACCGCACCGAGCAAGCCGTTACGCGCGCAATCCACCGTTCAAGCGAGCCTGGTGCCCATCATTATTCAAACTCATGATCAGGCTCACCACTTGAGGCCCACCATAAAACTGCGCGCCCCGCGGGCGCCAAGTAACACTGCTCGCGACCCGCACAACTTGTACTCGTTTTTAGGAGCGCCATTTTGGATCTGAGATTGACAGCCGCAGAACGCCTTTTTCAAACGGAAGTCCGCGCACTGCTAGAAACCGAGCTTTCGCCTGAAATCATTGCATTAAAAAACAACACGACAACATCACTCGGCAACAATGAGGCAGCAATGGCATGGCAGGCCATCCTTCATAAACGCGGCTGGGCAGGGGTCGCCTGGCCTGTAGAGTTTGGCGGGCCAGGATGGACTTCTAACCAACGCTATATCTTCAACAGTGAATGTGAAAAATTCGGCGCACCGAGCCTGATTCCTTTGGGGCTGAAGATGCTGGCACCCGTTATTTTTAAATATGGTACGAAAGCCCAGCAGGATTACTATCTGCCCAAAATGCTCTCAGCAGACCACTACTGGTGCCAAGGCTATTCCGAGCCAGGGTCAGGGTCGGATCTCGCGAGTCTCAAAACACGCGCGGAAAGAGACGGTGATCATTACGTTGTTAATGGGACGAAGCTTTGGACCACTCACGCACAATATGCAACCCACATTTTTTGTCTCGTCCGCACCAACTCGCAGGTTAAACCACAAGCCGGCATCAGCTTTCTGCTGATTGATATGGCGACACCTGGCGTTACGTTTAAGCCCATCTACACGTTAGCCGGTGATCACGAGGTCAACCAGGTATTCTTCGACAATGCCCAGGTCCCTGTCGCAAACTTGGTCGGTCCAGAAAACGAGGGCTGGAACGTTGCAAAATACTTATTGGAATTCGAGCGCGGCGGCAGCGCGGTTGCCACAGGGCTTCGAGTTGAAATGGCAACACTTGAATTGTTGTTACGCGATCTGCCAGGTGAACACGGGTTAAAAAAACGGGCTGCAGAAACGGATATCGAGTTGTTAGCAATGGCACAAATGGAAACCACCCTGCAAGCCAAGGTTGCGGCCGGCAAGAACCCTGGCGCGGCCTCCTCGCTGATGAAAATCAAGGCAAGCGCTCTAAAGCAAGCCATCTCAGCACTGAAGATGCAGGCCATAGCGAACTACAGCCTTCCCCATAACAATCGCCTTATGCTCGCGGACCTTCCAACCGTTGGTAGATCATCGGATCAGACCATTACCGCGGGTTATTTAAATGAGCGCGCCTCGTCGATATTTGGTGGTGCGCGAGAGGTTCAAAAGAATATTATTGCGAAATCGGTGCTCGGACTTTAGTGCCTTGATTGATGCTCGCTAAGGACCAAGACGATCAACAGAACAGCCAGGCCTACCCAGGAGACGTCGTGCAATCCTGTCCTACAACAAAGCACAGCGATGGACCTTGCAATAACGTCCCGGGTCTCTGAGCAGATGACAAAAAATCTCTTAGCGTGCCTTCGCAAAAATGTGTTTTATACTGGTTTTTGCCTCGTCGATAGGCGCCTTTACAGCACGGGACAAATCTTGCTGACACGGGCCGCCTGCAAGGCAATTGGCACTGGGTTAAATACTTTTTTCAGGAGGGACAATCGATGACGTCACCGCCCTTTACGAACGTGAACCCACTTGCGCCTGAAATCCTTGCCTGTCCGCATGCCTTTAATCAACAACTCAGAGAACAAGCACCCGTTTACCACTGCCCCGTCACCGGGATCTATTTCGTTTCAGATTATGACAACGTGGTCGCAATCGCCAAAAACGAAAAACTATTTTCAAACGAATTTGCTCAATTCCAAGCAGGCATTGAACAAGAAGAAGACCCTGAACTTGATGCCATTTTGAAAAAGGGCTATCGACGGGTGGAGACCATGCTGAAATTGGATCCACCCTTGCAACGGCGTTATCGATCGCTTTGTCAAAAACCCTTCTCGGCCAATCACGTGGCCAAACTGCAACCTTACATACAAAATCTTGCCAATGAACTCATCGATGACCTAATCAATGAAGGCCAGTGCGACTGGATGACCGCCTTTGCAGTGCCCATGCCAGTTCGAATGATTGCCTTTATTCTGGGTGTGCCGCTCACCGATCTGGACTTGTTTAAGCAATGGTCTGATGCCAGCGTCTATCGATTCTCTGCAGGAAAAACCCGCGAGGGTGCACTGCATGCCGCCCAACTGACCGTCGATTTTCAACATTATTTTGCGGACAAAATTAAAGCGAGACAAATCGAGCCAACCGATGATGTCTTATCCGATATCGTGAACGCATCGGTTGACGGTCAGCACCCGATGAATCTTGAAGAATGCCTGTCGGTTATCTCTCAACTTTTGGTTGCGGGCAACGAAACGACCACCAGCACCTTTGCCGAAGGGATGCATTTGCTGGCCACCCATCCCGAGCAGGTTCAGCTGGTTCAAGAAGACCCAAGCCTGATCCCCAACATGGTTGAGGAAATGCTCAGGTTATCAACACCCACCGCGCAAATGTGGCGTATTTGTAAGGCCGATACCGAGGTGCACGGCGTCCGAATTCCAGCAGGTGCCGCAATGATGATTAAATTTGCCTCTGCCAACCGAGATGCCGGTCAGTTCCCGGACCCAGATCGATTTGATGTCACTCGAAAGAATCTCAAAGCACACATTGCGTTTGGACAAGGGGTGCATCATTGTTTGGGCGCGCCATTGGCCCGGCAGGAGCTGATCACGGGCTTTCAGGTCGTTCTGCAACGATTAACCCATTTCAGATTGCCAGAGGGCGCAGGCCCACTCGAATTTTTACCGAGTACGCTGCTGCATCCACCAAAACCCTTTAAAGTACTGTTTGACCCACGAGCCGAGTCCAGTAGATCAAAGCAACCATCGCCCGTACTTTGAGGGTTCTTTATTCCATGAGTGGAGTTTGAAAATTTGCGATGAACACAAATATTTCCAAACCGCTGACCTATTCGATGGCCAGCGGGTTAACCTAGTAGCCATTATCGATTTTCAGGAGACCAAGTTATGAAAGCTGCCGTATTCCATAAGCCGGGCGATGCCCTCACCATAGAAACTGTCCCCCAGCCGAGCATCTCGGACCGCGAAATGCTCGTCAAGGTCAGTCATTGCGGTATCTGCGGCACCGATATCCATGCCTCGCGTGAAGGACCCTTCATGGCCCCACCAGAAACTATATTCGGCCACGAATTTACGGGCGAAATCGTCGAGATTGGTAACGCTTTAGAGGGCGGTGAGTTCACGATCGGGGACCGGATCACATCCCTACCCTTCATTGACGATAAAACAATCGGCCTTGGCAAAATATCAGGCGCCTACAGCGAGTATGTCAAAGTTGGTTATGACCTCGTGGTCAAGCTACCCGATGCCCTGAGCAATCGCGATGGCGCCTTGGTTGAGCCCCTAGCGGTTGGCCTTCATTCGGTCAAAATGGCGGGCAACATTGCGGGTAAAACCGTTCTGATCATTGGTGCGGGCCCGATTGGATTAACCTGCGCGATTTGGTGTCGGTTTTTTGGTGCCGCAAGAATTGTCATCAGCGAAATGTCTGAGGCGCGACTCAAAATGGCCGAAACCTTTGGGTTTACCGACTTCATCGATCCGAAAGGCGATGTTGCCGCACAATTTTCAAGCCTCACCGGTTCCGCGCCAGAAGTTCAATTTGAGTGCGTCGGTGCGGTCGGTCTCATGCAAGAGTGTATCCAGCGCGCGCCAAAGCGCGGCCTCATCATGGGCATCGGTGTTTGCGATAACCCCGACACGATTGTGCCGCTCATGGCTTTCGGCAAAGAACTCACCATTCAATGGGCCGTTGGCTACGACAAAGAAGATTTTGAGTTCACCATCGAGATGATGATGCAGGGCCGCATTTCTGCAGAGGCGATGATCACCGAAGTCGTTTCACTGGCGCAGGTGCCCGCTGTCTTTGAGGCGCTTAAGAAACCCACCAACCAGTGTAAAGTCCTGATTAATCTTGACTTAGACTAACGCTGGCGAGCAGGTTGCCTTGCGCGGGCCGCACGGCAACCTGCACCGTATTAGGGTGCGACCATCAACTTACCCATGTGCCCACCTGAGAACAGCATGGTCAGAGCCTTGGGGAACTGCTCAATACCGTCTTCAATCTGCTCGGGTAATTTCAGTTTCCCAGCCAGCACCCATTCCGTGATGGCCGCTTGGATCTCTGCGTAGTCTTCTGCAAACCGCATGACCGTAAACCCGAGCATGCTGGCATTTTTCTCAGGAATTTTAAGGTAATTCGACGGGCCTCGAACATCCCCCGTACGCTCGTATTGAGACACCGCGCCGCAAATTACCACACGCGCACGCTCATTGATCTGCAGCAGCACGATGTCCAATATTTCACCACCGACATTATCAAAAAACACATCGATCCCGTCCGGCGCCGCGGCGCTGAGCTGGCCCGCCAAATCATCCGCTTTATAATCAACCGCCGCATCACATCCGATTTCGTTCAACAAATAATCGGCCTTCGCAGACCCGCCAGCAATACCAATGACCCGCGCGCCAAGATTTTTTGCAACCTGACAGGCGCAGGAACCAACCGCCCCAGCAGCGGCTGACACAACGACCGTGTCGCCTTGCTTGATCTGCGCCACTTTGGCCATACCGGCATACGCCGTCATGCCCGTTGCCAGCCCCAAAACCCCTAAAGAACACCGAGCGGGCAACGCACTCTCATCTAACTTCTGCAACATCGCACCGGGCAGCTTGGCATGCGTTTGCGCGCCCACGGGACCAAAGATCGCATCACCCTGATTCAGGCCGTCAAACCGGCTATCGACAACACGGGCCGTACCGAGCGCCATGACGGCCTGACCCAGCCCAGCCGTGCCATGAAACGCCCCCTCATCAAAGGTCGTGCGAATAAACGCATCGACCGATAAATGCTCAATCTCGAGTAACACTTCACCCGGCTCAAGCGGCGCGAGCGTTTCATCGAAGACGCCCATATCGGTTTCTTTCAGCGCGCCAACGGGCCGGTTCAATAAAACAATTTTTTTACTCTGCATCTAATCTCTCCTGAGATTTCAATTTTAAATTCATACCTCAGTTCAAAGGCCGGTTAGATCCGACGACATCATCAGGATAGCCCTGTGAGGCGCGGCAATTTTGAGATCAAACCTTAACATTAATTAAGGATCCAATTTTCGCCAGGTCTTGCTTTTCAGTTTTTATCATTTCATTACACCGCGCTATAGCTTCGTCTATGTAGGCCAAATCCTTTTTTATCAAACCCAAAATCTTTTTGTCAAGCTTCAGGGCCTTTGCTTTTTTTCGCGCTGCAAGCGCAATCTTTTGTTTTGTTTTCAGCATTTTTGACTCACAATAAATTATATCAATGCTTAAGCAAGCAATTGGGCGTAGCCGGAATATGTTTCACGAATTCCATCAATCAATCGAATGGAAGCCTTCCAACCAAGAGCATTTAGTCGTGAAACATCAAGTAGTTTTCTTGGTGTCCCATCAGGCTTTTTAGTATCCCAAATAATTTCACCGTTATGTCCTGTTACTTGTTGTATGGTTTCTGCCAATTCTTTTATAGTAATATCTTTACCTGAGCCTATATTGTATAAATATTCTGGTAATTCATTTTCTAAAGCAAAAACAACTGCTTCAGCCATATCATCTACAAATAGAAACTCTCTCATTGGTGTTCCGCTTCCCCATAATTTTACAGCAGTATTATTTAATTTTGCTTCATGAAATTTGCGTAGCATTGCAGGCAAAACATGAGAGGTTTCTAAATCGAAATTATCAAAATACCCATACAAGTTTGTAGGCATTAAACTTACATAATCTTTATTAAATTGTTTTCTAATAGCCTGACATGCTTTTACACCTGTTATTTTTGCAAGGGCATACCACTCATTTGTAGGCTCTAAGGAACCTGTAAGTAGATACTCTTCTTTTAATGGCTGGGGTGCAAACTTTGGGTATATACAAGAACTGCCTAAAAAAATAAATTTTTCAATTCCAGATTTAAATGCACCATCAATTAAATTATTTTGAATCTGCATATTTTCCATCAAAAAGGGATAGGGATAATCATTGTTAGCTAGTATTCCTCCAACTTTAGCGGCTGCATCAATTACAACTTCAGGTTTTTCTGAATCATAAAATTCATTTACAGCTTGTTGATTTCTTAAATCTAACTCGCTACTAGTTTTACCAATCAAATTAGAATATCCTTTGGATTCTAAAGCCCTCCAGACAGATGAACCTACCATACCCCTGTGGCCAGCTATGTAGATTTTTGTAGATTTTGTTATCATAATTATACTTGAAAAGGGCCGGTAATCTGGTTTCTTTTTTATTCTGTTTTTTGTTCAAAAACCTTCGTTTTTGCATAGCTCCGCTAGTACTACCCACAGTAATAATTTTTACTACTAAAGAAAAATTCAATTGATTAACTCAATTGAAATGAAACAGTAGCTCCCAATAACTCTAATTGGGCAATACAACGCTTGCCTTTAACAGAAATTATCTCCGCTTCTTGATTTAGTGAAGGTATTTTTATCTTACTCCCCACTAAATGGTCTTTTTTATTTAACAACTGATAAGTGTTTTCTATATAATGTTTCATTGCTAATACCTCATCATTCGTGACTCTAGCTCGCTCACCATGTACAAACAAATATCTCCTCACCCCAGGTACTTCAAATACTTTACTTACTTCTTTTTCCTCTAAACAAACCAATACCATTGAAGGTAATAAACAGACGGTCACCTTTTTCTTGCGATCAGACCATTTTCTAACTTCAATTTTAGTCGGAGTGTAAGCTTCTATTCCTAAATGGGTTAAGCGTTCCAATACCTTTAATTCCTGCCTAGCTTTAGTATATATTACAAACCAATTTTTTGAAATTTCACTTATCATTTAATAAACTTCATATTTTACAAATATAATTAAAAAACACTGATACTTAATATTCTAATACGAAGTTAACTCACATTGATTTGTTAACTTATTTTTTACGAATGCAAACTAACTAAAACTTTAATTTAATTTTGATACATTATTGATACAAACTCAAGTAGATATTAAGTGGTTATATAATTAATAGATTTTGATTACAATCTAGAATCTACTAACGACTTATCAAATACTGATTTTGTGTCAAATACTACAATATTATCTCTATTTAACTCATGAATCTTAAGATGTAAGTATTCTTTATGAGCAACGGTTAGAATAATAGCTTGATATTGCTCAAGATTTAGCCTTTCCGTTAATTTGATCCCATACTCATCCATCACCTCATTTTTATTTGCCCAAGGGTCATTAACATCTACCTTAATACCATAGGAAACAAGTTCATTGTAAATATCAACTACTTTAGTGTTTCTTATATCAGGACAATTTTCTTTAAAGGTAATTCCTAGAATTAAAATATTTGAATTTGTAATGGGTATTCCTTTTCTAGTCATTATTTTAATAACTTTTGTAGCCACAAATATTCCCATTTCATCATTCACCTTTCTTCCAGAAAGAATAACTGCCGGGTGATATCCTAAAGATTCTGCTTTATGTGCTAAGTAATAAGGATCTACAGAAATACAATGACCACCAACTAAACCAGGCTTGAATGGTAGAAAATTCCATTTAGTATTTGCCGCAGCCAAGACCTCATGGGTATCAATATTCATGCGATCGAATATTAAGGCCAGTTCATTTACAAAAGATATATTTACATCTCTTTGTGCATTTTCAATAGCTTTAGAAGCTTCAGCAACCTTTATTGAAGGGGCTAAATGAGTGCCTGCTGTAATTATGGATTTGTATAAATTATTAATTTGTTCACCTATTTCTGGCGTAGAGCCTGAAGTTACCTTTTTAATCGTAGAAATAGTATTTATTTTATCTCCGGGATTAATGCGTTCAGGAGAATAACCGCAGAAAAAATCTTTATTGAATTTAAGTCCAGAGTATTTTTCTAAGACAGGCACACAATCCTCTTCCGTACAACCAGGATAAACGGTAGATTCGTAAATGACTATATCCTCTTTTTTTAAAACAGTAGCTATCATCTT
>UPTG01000699.1_pt1 | contig 26897 bp, 24 predicted proteins | sample 2160121 | NCBI WGS metagenome assembly UPTG01 (sample SAMN06266255, study PRJEB28933) | marine metagenome | isolation source: Columbia River Estuary | place: USA:Columbia River Estuary, USA | collected 2014-07-27
AAGTAAACCAAAAAATAGTATTTTTACATTATGATATTAGTAACTGGAGGAACTGGACTTGTAGGTTGTCATTTACTTTATTCTCTTGTAAAAGAAAATAAAAAAGTAAGAGCCTTACACAGAAAAAATAGTAAAACTGACAGTGTAAGAAAGGTTTTTTCTTATTACTCTAAGAATTATAAAAAATTATTTGATAAAATTGAATGGATTGAAGGAGATATCAATGACATAACAAGTCTTGATATTGCTTTTAAAAATGTTAATGAGATATATCATTGTGCAGCTTTTATTTCTTTTAGCAATCAAGATTTAAACGCTATGAAGAAAATTAATGTTGAAGGAACTGCAAATATGGTTAATTGTTCTATTGACAAAAATATTAGTAAATTTTGTTATGTAAGTACAATTGCAGCAGTTGGAGAAAGAAAAAATATGGCGATTGATGAAGAATGTAAGTGGAAAGAAAATAAAAACCCTTACTCTAAAACAAAATATGATGCAGAATTAGAAGTCTGGAGAGGAATATCTGAGGGCTTAAACGCTGTTATAGTTAATCCAGGTGTTATTATTGGAAGTGGGTTTTGGAAAAGAGGGAGTGGGGCTTTTATTACTCAAATAAGTAGAGGAATGAACTACTATCCACCTGGCAAAACAGGATTTATATGTGTTAAAGATGTAGTAAAAATAATGAGAGAATTAATGGACAAAAATATTTTTTCCGCAAGATTTCTTCTTGTTGCTGAAAACTGGACTCAAAAAGATTTTATTTTTTCGGTTTGTAATAATTTAAATTTAAAGTCCCCAAAAAACAAAGCAAGTAAAAGTTTAATGACAATTGGACTTATCTTAGATGGTGCTAGAAGCTTTTTTTTAAATAAAAGAAGAAGACTAAGTAGTGCCATTATTAAATCTAGTCATACTAAGAACGAATATTCAAATAATAAAATATCAACTACACTTGATTATAAATTTATTGGTGTTGAAAGTTCAATTAAGGAAACTTGTAAAAACTTTAAGGCTATTTAACTAATTTTAAAGAATCCATAATTTCTTTAGTTTCTTTATTTAGTTCTATTTCTATAGAATCTTTAATAAATCGCATTTTTTTTTGAAGCTCATTATAAATTTTTAAATATTGCTTTGGTTTTGATGAATAATATCTATTACTATTAACGAACTGTAAGCTATCTATGTTATGTTTTTTGTATAAAAATGTATCTTTTATATTATAATAATTTAAATCTGAATTATTTATGTAGGCTCTACTAGAATTAATAATATTAATATCTAAAAGAAAATCTACCATTTGTTGCTCTGACATTAAATCAGCAGGAATATTTTGATCAGAACAAGATGTGATTAATATTAGTAAAATAAATATTTTTTTCATCTACTAAATGTTAATTTCTTGCCACATAAAGTAGAATTAAACAATCCATTTTCATAAACTATTTTTCCATTAACAATTGTATGGGTTATTTTGGAATCAAATTGTACCCCCTCAAATGGAGACCAATTACATTTATAAAGAATATTATCTTTATTAACAGTCCATGATTTATTAATGTCGATTAAAACTAAATCTGCATAGTAACCTTCTCTAACGTAACCTCTTTTACTAATCTGAAATAAAATTGCAGGGTTATGACACATTTTAGTAACTATTTTTTCTAAAGATATTTTATTATTCAAATGATGTTGAATCATCGATACTAAAGCATGTTGCACCAGAGGTCCTCCAGATGGACAATCCAAATAAGGTTTAGATTTTTCTTCCAATGTATGCGGAGCGTGATCTGTAGCTATCACATCAATTCTATCATCAAGTAATGAATCCCACAACCCATCTCTATCTTCTTCAGTTTTAATTGCTGGATTCCACTTAATAAAAGATTGTTTGTCTTTATAATCTTTGTCACTAAACCATAGATGATGAACACAAACTTCTGAGGTTATTTTTTTTTCTTTTAAAGGAATATCATTTTGAAATAACAAGGATTCTAGTTTAGTTGACAAATGAAAAACATGTAAACGTGCATTAGTTTCTTTCGCAAGTTTAATAATTTTTTTTGTTGACTTTAGACAAGCTTCTTCAGATCTTATTTTTGAATGACAATCAAATGGGATATTCGAGTTATATTTTATTTTATATTTTTTTAAATTTTCATTAATTATTTGCTCATCCTCACTGTGAACAACTATAATTAAATCCGTACTTAAAAAAATATCTCTTAAGATTTGTTGGTTATCTACTAACATATCTCCTGTTGAAGAACCTAAAAATATTTTTAAAGCAGCTACTTCATTTTTATTAATTTTTTTTATTTCATCAAGGTTTGAATTAGTTGCTCCAAACATAAACGAATAATTTGCATATGAGCTTTTATGAGCTATTTCAAATTTTTTATTTAATTCATTAATAGTAGTTGTCTGAGGAATAGTGTTAGGCATTTCAATAAAGGAAGTAATTCCACCTGCAACAGCTGCTTTTGATTCTGAATTTATTGTTGCTTTATGGGTTAGCCCTGGCTCTCTAAAATGAACTTGATCATCAATTAGTCCTGGTATTAAAATTTTTCCAGAAGCATCGATAACCTTATAATCATTTGACTTTGAGATATTTTTATCAATCTGACTAATTATATCATTTACAATTAACAAATCTGATTCAAAAATTTTATCTTCATTTACAATTGTTGCATTTTTTATTAAAATTTTGTTCATTACTTATTAAAAAAACTTTTAAATCTCATTAAAATTAAACCAAAAATTGCTTCAAAAATAATATTTCCATTCATCTTAGACTCCCCATGAACTCTGTCTTTAAATATAATTGGAATTTCCTGAATTTTAAATTTTTTCTTGTACGCTTTGAACTTTAATTCAATTTGAAAAGCATATCCATTAAACATAATAGAATCCAAATTTATTTCTTTTAAAACTTTTGCTCTGTAGCCAACAAATCCAGATGTTGCATCTTTAACAGGCATTCCTGTTATAATTCTGGAATAAAATGAAGCAAAATAGGACAAAATAATTCTACTAAGCGGCCAATTAACCACATTAATTCCGTCTATATATCTTGAACCAATAACTAAATCAAAATTAGAAATACATAATTCATTGTAAATCCTTACTAAATCATTAGGGTCGTGTGAAAAGTCAGCATCCATTTCAAAAATATATTCGTATTGATTGTCCAACGCCCAAATAAACCCTTCTGTGTAAGCTTTTCCTAACCCTTCTTTATTATTTCTTGAAAGTAGAAAAACACGTTCAGAATTATTTATAGCCAATTTACTTACAAGTTGTCCAGTATTATCAGGTGAGTTATCATCAACTACTAATATGTTGAAGTCTACAGAAAGTAATAAAACACGTTCAATTATATTAATAATATTATCAGCTTCATTATAAGTCGGTACAATTACAATAGCTTTTGACATTTTATTATTACAAAAATACAGATTTAAGATGTAATTTTATTGAGGATTAAAATATTATTAATTTTGAACAATGAGTGAACTAGAAATTATAGATTTTCCAATACAAAATTGGATTAAAATAATTATAGTTTTAGGTACTGTTCTGATTTTATTATCAAGATTATATACAGGAGATAGGTTCCAATATTTATTTTCATTTTGGAACATTCATCGTTACTTTCATTACAAATCTGGTGAAACCATATCATTATTAACTCCCAATAATGTTATAATGTTTTTCCTAAGACTATTAACTACTTCACTTTTTATATTAATATTATTTCAAAACAAATACCAAGCAACACAAAAAGAATTTTTTATTAAACTGATTATAGGATTAAGTATTTTAATATTATTAAAATTTTTAACAGAAAAAATATTGTCATTTTTATTTAGATTCAAAAAAAAATTAAAGGAGATTAACAGATTTAGGATTGGGATAAAAAATTTATTTGCAGTTCATTTATACTGCTACCTAATAATAATAATATTTGGCGGAATATCATTTGACAAAATTGATAATATATCGCTCGCTTTAATCATATTGTACAATGTGTTTTATTTAAAATTTATTTTAAATAAATATTTAATCCGCGGGTTCAAAGCTCTAGTATATTTTATTTTGTACATTTGCACCTTCGAAATTATACCTGTCTTAGGTGTTCTTTACTTAATTAAATAAAAATAGTATTTATGAAAGTTAAATCAATTTTAGTTTCACAACCTGCCCCAACTATTGAAAACTCGCCTTATATAACATTAAAGAAAAAAAGAAAAGTTAAAATAGATTTTGTTCCTTTTATTCATGTGGAGGGGATGACTGCTAGAGAAGTTAGACATCAAAAAATTGATTTATCAAAATTTTCAGCTATCATATTAACAAGCAGAAATGCAATAGATCATTTTTTTAGAGTTGCTGAAGAAATGAGATTTCCAATTCCAAATGCTTTGAAATATTTTTGTCTTTCTGAGGCTGTAGCATTCTATCTTCAAAAATATGTGGTATATAGAAAAAGAAAAATATATGTTGGCGGAAGAACTTTCGAAGATCTTTCCGTTCAAATTGAAAAATACAATGAAGAAAGTTATTTAATTCCATGTGCCAATGTACTATCCCCAGCAATTCCAAAAAAACTTGATGAGCTCGGTGTTAGATGGACTCAAGGAACCTTTTTTAAAACTGCTATTAGCGATCTATCTAGTTTGAAAAATGTTTACTATGATATTTTAGTTTTCTTTAGTCCCTCAGGTATAGAATCATTAATCTCTAATTTTCCTGACTTCAAACAGAACGACACAAGAATAGCAGTTTTTGGAAAAACAACCGTAAAGGCGGCTGAAAAAGCTGGATTAAGGATAGATATTTTAGCTCCAACACCTAAGGTTCCATCAATGTCTAAAGCATTGGACATTTACATTGAAAAAGCCAATAAAAAGTAAATTATACGTTTACTTTGCTTTTGAAATTTTTTACAAATCCATCAAAATCTTCTTGAGATTTAATATTTTTGTATTTATCATCTCTAAACAAATGCAAATATATTTCGATTTGTTTTGGATTTAAATAACCCTTAACAGGACTGATATAATTAAGCTGAGAATCAAAAAATAACGTTGAAGGATAAGCATTTATACCTAGAAATCTAGTGAATTCGTGAGAGGAGTTTCTCTTCTGTGCCCTAGAACTATCATAATTTGGATTTTTAAAAATTCTATCCATGAAACTAACAGTTTGATTTCCTTCTGCATTAAACTTAACAGCATAATAATTTTTGTTTATAAAATCGACTATTTCTGGGTTTGAAAATGTGTTTTTGTCCATAAGCTTGCACGGACCACACCAATTAGTATAAACATCGATAATAACATTTTTAGGTTTAGTTTTCTGAAACTCAACAACCTCTTCTAAACTGATCCAATTTATTTCTTGAGATTGAACTTTGAAAAAAAATAAAACGAAAAATACTAATAAAAAATATTTTTTAAATCTTAAATAACTATCATTCTGCATTATGAACTAATCTTTTAAGTGGCTTAATAATCAATATTACTAATACACCAAAAATTGTGCAAAAAATTGTAATTCCTGTAAAGGTCCAAAAATCACCGGCTTCGGATGCATTTTCACCTATTAATCCAGCTACTTTATTTCCTAAACCTGTAGCTGCAAAATATGCACCCATCATAAAAGCTCCCCACCTTGCAGGAGCTAATTTTGTAATAAATGAGAGTGCAACAGGAGATGCACATAATTCACCTATAGTATGAAATAAATAAGCTAACATCAACCAATACATCGCAGATTTTTGAGTTATCTCACCCGCGGCATTGTATGTTACCTCATTTGATGCTAAGGACATAAATGAAAAACCTAATCCCATTATAATAACACCTACTGCCATTTTAAAAATTGAAGAGTGTTCATACCCTCTTTTTTTCCACCAAATCCAAAAAGAACCTACTAATGTGGCAAATATTAATATATAAGTAGCGTTTGCAGATTGAAACCAACTAGCTGGAACCATAAAATTTCCTAAAGCTAAATCAGTTTTTTGAGAAGCATAAAGATTCATTAAACCTCCAGCCTGTTCAAAAGCTCCCCAAAATACTATTACGATAAGAAAAGCAAGGTATGTAACTAAAATTCTGTCTTTTTCAATTTTATTTCCATCATTATATACTACAATTGCGAACCCTACTGCAAAAGCAATTCCAATCAATAATAATCCATAACTCCAATCTCCACTATATCCTAAATAAAGACCTAATAAAGCCGTTAAACTAAATCCAATTAATGAATTTGTAGTTTTAAAAATCTGTAAAAATAAATTAGTAGATTCTTTATTTGTATTCTCTAATTCAATTTTGTTTCCAACATGAGATAAGTATTTTTGACCTCTCCAATACACAAATTGACCAATAGCCATTCCTATTCCAGCTAGACCGAAACCATAATGCCAATTATAAACTTCTCCAACGTAACCAACTACAATAGCTGAAACAGCTGCACCAACATTAATTCCCATATAAAAAATATAAAAACCCATGTCTCTTTTATCAATATCTTCATTCCCATACAAACCACCAACCATAGTAGAAATATTACCCTTTAAACATCCAACCCCTAAAACAATAAAAGTAAGTCCAGTGTAGAAAGCCCACAATGCTTCAACCGCTAAAATTCCATGACCAAAACACAGTAAAAGTCCTCCAACCATAACAGATTTTTTTTGACCAAGAAATCTGTCTGCTAAAATTCCACCTGGTATTGTTGCTAAATAAACAAACATAGTATACCAACCGTACAAAGCAATTGCAGAACCATCACTCCAACCCATTCCTGGGTTTTCTCCTCCTGTCTCTGAAACTAAATATAAAACAAGAATTGCTCTCATTCCATAATAACTAAATCGTTCCCACAATTCAGTAAAAAATAATACGAAAAGTCCTATGGGATGTCCAAAAAGTGTTTTTTGATGTAATTCAATTTGATTGCTCATAAATTTTATTTAATAATTAATTATTTTTTTTCCATGATAAAATTTTCCATTTACTATATCATTTAACTTATCAAAGTTCTGAAAAGTTATTCCACCTGCTATAATTATTTCAAATCTATTGGGTACTAAAACTAACATTTTTTTTAGAGTTTCAACGGCATTTATAGCAAAACGCTCACCGCCAGATGTAAGCACTCCATTTATATTTGAGTTTTTAGAAATTAATGATAAAGATTCAATGACTGAACTAGTAGAGTCTATCGCTTTATGAATGATAACATTTAAAGGTTTTGCAACTTCTGAAAGTCTATTTATTTGTTTCATTTCAAAATTATACTCTTCATCCAAACATCCAAATACTACTCCGTCTAAACCTAGATTCTTACAAAATTTAATATCATCAATCATAGTACTTATCTCATCTTCAGAATACACAAAAGATGGATGTTTTGGTCTAATCATAACTCTGATAGGAATTTTTAATATTGAAAATGCACTTTTAATTAAATCTTTTGAGGGAGTTAAACCATCTAAATCTAATCTTCCGCATAGTTCAATTCTATTGGCTCCATTCTTTTCAGCATTTATTGCATCATCCAATGAATCGACACAAACTTCTTTAATGATTTGCATTTAAGAAAGATACCTAAAAATGATATCTTTTGAAAGTTTCAATTGCAGTGTAATCGGACATGCCTATGTCTCGAAACTTTTTAGCTATCGCCCTGTTTCTATCCTCAGTTCTTACCCAAAACTCTCTATTATCATCTCCCTGAAACATAACATTATCTTTTTGTGTTTGATGATAGAATATAGCTTTTCTTTTTCTTAATACTTGATTTGGACTCATCGGAACGGCCATATCTATAAGATGAATTGGCCATTCATGCCAAGCTCCTCTGTATAACCAAACCCAGCAATCTTTCATGAAAGATTTATTTTTTAAATCATCTAAAACACTAAGAAAAATATCTAAACAAACTTTATGGGTTCCATGTGGATCTGCCAAATCTCCAGCAGCATAAATTTGGTGAGGTTTTAAATTAGTTATAATGTCTCTTGTTATATCAAAATCTATTTCAGTTGGAATATTTTTCTTTACAGTTCCTGTCTCATAGAAAGGTAATTTTAAAAAATGAACTTGTGAGTCAGGAATCCCAAAAAATCTTGTAGCAGCTAGTGATTCTTTTTCTCTGATAATTCCAGCAATTTTTCTAACTTCAGGATGATTTAAAATTTCATTATTTCCTTTCAACATATTTATAAGTTCTTTATTCTCACATTTAGAATTTGGAAATGCTGAACTTGTAACTTCTAAAAACTTTAAAACATCAGAATTGTTAACCGCTATATTTCCAGAAGTTTGATATACAATGTGGACTTCATGACCCTGAGAAACTAATCTATCAAAAGTACCACCCATGGAAATTACATCGTCATCAGGGTGTGGACTAAAAATAATAACTCTTTTTTTTGCTGGACTAGATCTTTCTGGTCTTACTTTGTCGTCTGAATCAGGCTTACCACCTGGCCATCCTGTGATCGATCTATGTAATCTTTTATAAAAGTCAAGATTTAAATCATAATATGATTTGCTGATAAGTAATTCCGAAAGATTATATTCATTATAATCTGATTCTGTTAGATTTAAGATTGATTTTTTAGTTTGTTCACAAAGCCATGCAACTGCTTTAGCTTTTAATTCTTCATTCCAATCACATGAACCCGTACGCCAAGGTGATTTTATTCTAGTTAGTGAATCAGATGCTGCTTCATCTAATACAAATGTTACGTTATTATGCTTTTGTAAAAAACTTGAAGGAACATTAGAATCTATTTCACCCTCAATGGCTTTTTGAACAACTGATGATTTATTATTTCCCCAAGCCATAAGAATAATTCTTTTGGACTTTCTAATAGTTCTAATACCCATGGTAATGGCAGTGGTTGGAACATTTTCAATTCCGTAAAAGGATTTTCTCGCATCATTTCTTGTCATGTAATCTAAATGCACTAACCTAGTTAGAGAACTGTAGTTGGAACCAGGTTCATTAAATCCAATATGACCAGTTCTTCCAATTCCCAACAATTGAAAATCTATACCACCTGCATCAACAATTTGTTTTTCATAAGTAGCACAATATTCATTAATTTTTTCTATTGAAATATTACCATTCGGAATATGGATGTTTTTCTTATTTATATCAATGTGATCAAATAAATGTATACTCATAAAATGATGATAACTGTTAATATCATCCTTGTCCATTGGAAAATACTCATCAAGATTAAAAGTGATTACATTTTTAAAACTTAAATCATCCTCATTATGCATTCTGACTAATTCCTGATAAACAGAAATTGGAGTAGATCCGGTTGCTAAGCCTAAAACACAATTTTTATTTTGCTTTTGTTTCTTTTTTATTAAATCAGCTATTTCATGTGCTACTTCTAGAGATGCTTTTTTTGAGTCATTAAAAATTACACTATGAATTTTTTCAAATCTAGTTTCTTCTAAAGTACCTGGCGATTTATAAGAGATATTCATTAATTTAATTTTTTAAGTTTATTCCAATTGTATTTTAATCCGAAAGAAAAAACTATTGCTATTGTTAGAAATGTAATTCCGTCGTTTATTTGACCGTAAATAAAATATCCCGTTGAGAACAATAAAGAGTATATGGCGAAACACCCGCATAACATACAAAGTATTCCTAATGGAACTGACCAAGTTTCGTTACTTCCAGATTTATTAAAAGAAATATTTTGTTTTTTGGCTTCCATTTTAATCTTTTTCCATCCTGGTCCCCCTGGGTTAGTTTTTTTACAAAAATTAATTAAAGATTCCGATGTATCTGGTTTTGTTAAAAAAGTTACTAAAACCCATATTATAGTAGTGATCAAGACTACAACAGGAAATTTATAATAGCTTGGAAATTGTCCAGAATCAGAAAACAAAACATCTCCTAACGAGGAAAAATTTAAAATGATTGAAATAAATCCTGAAACAAACATTGCTGAAATTTCACTCCAAGCATTTATTCTCCACCAGAACCATCTCAATATAAAAATAAGTCCAGTTCCCGCACCAAACATTAAAATAACATCAAATAATTGAAGAGCATTTGTCAATAACAATGCAAATGCAGAACTAAGAACAAACAAAGTTACAGTTGAAATTCTTCCAATATTAACAAGTTCTTTTTCTGAAGCATTTTTATTAATCTGTTGTTTGTAAAAATCATTTACTATGTAAGATGAACCCCAATTTAAATGTGTAGAAATTGTTGACATATATGCAGCACCAAGAGAGGCAACCACTATGCCTAAAAGACCAGATGGAAGCATTGTAAGCATTGCAGGATATGCTAAATCTTGACCTAACTTATCAGCTGATATATTAGGAAAAGCTTCTTGAATACTTGCTAAATCAGGAAAAATAACCAAAGATGCTAAAGCAACAATTATCCATGGCCACGGTCTCAACGCATAATGCATGACATTAAAGAAAAAGGTAGCGCCAATAGCATGGTTTTCATTTTTTGCTGCCAACATTCTCTGTGCAATATAACCTCCTCCACCTGGTTCTGCACCAGGATACCATGAACTCCACCACTGAACAGCAAGAGGAACTATTAGTAGCGGTATATATACATCAGGATTATCAAAACTTGGAACTATAGATAGTTTACTTGAAATATTTTCATTTGATATCAAATTAGATAATCCTCCAATCTCTGGTAAGTTGACTAGATAATATGCGGCACCAATCGAACCAGCCATAGCAACAAAAAATAATATAAAATCTGTATATACAACACCTCTAAAACCACCAACGGTACTAAAAATCACTGTAATAGAACCTGCATATAGAATAGTTTCCACAGGATCTAATCCTAACATGATCTCACCAATTTTAATAGCGGCAAGCGTAACTCCAGCCATGGCCATTACATTGAAAATAACACCTAAATAAATTGCTCTAAATCCTCTTAAAAATTTACCTCCCCAACCGCTATATCTAAGCTCATAAAATTCCATATCAGTAGAAACATTAGATCTACGCCATAGTTTTGCATAAACAAAAACTGTTAAAAGACCAGTAAAAAGAAATGCCCACCATACCCAATTTCCTGAAACTCCGTTATTTCTTACAATATCAGTTACTAGGTTGGGAGTATCAGTTGAAAACGTTGTTGCTACCATTGAAATTCCTAGTAACCACCAAGGCATATTCCTGCCAGATAAAAAATATTCACTTGAACTAGAAGAAGATTTTTTTGAAACATAAAACCCAATGAACAAGGTTATTGAAAAAAATCCTATAATTATTGAAATATCGAGAAAAGAAAGATCTATCATAAGTTAATTGTTATTTAAATTTAGTAAATAAAATTTTGTTGCAATTTTTTAATAGATAAAAAGACAGTAACTATAGACTAAATATTCCTGGGGACACATTAGCTTTTACTACTTCTTTAGCTCCAACTTTATACATAGCATTAATAATTTTATTTTCATTTACTTTGTTTGTCAATATCAGGATTGATCCTCCTCCACCTGAACCAATAATTTTAGCTCCATATGATCCGTTTTTTAAAGCTAAATCAATCATTCTATCTATTAAAGGAACAGTTACAGATAAATCATTTTTTAAAATATTATGATGTCTATTCATTAATTTACCAATATTATTAAGATTTGGATTTTTCTTTTTTAGTTCTAAATAGGCAGTTTGGGTAATCGAATGGTTTTCCACAGCTGCTCTAAAATATTTAAAAGAGGTTTTACTCAATCGACTTTTATATTGGTTTATTTCTTTAACTGAAATTTCTTTTAAATTAAAAGTCGGATTATTTAACTTAATTTTTTCTATAGCACTAATAACTTTACTTTTTAAGTTTTTCAAAACTAAATCAGTTTTTTTCTTAACACCTGAATTTGCAATTATAAAACTCTTGATGGGGTTATTTATTTTTTTAAAACTAAAAGCATTTTTAGTTTCTAAAAAAATAGTATTTCCAAGTGATATTGAATACTGATCCATTCTTCCCCCAGAACCTTCTTGTTCTAGTACCTCACTTTTATATGCTAGCTCAGCAATAAACTCTTCAGAACATGTCTTTTGGTAAAAAACTTTTATAAAGAAACTAATCAAAGCAACCGTTAAAGCTGATGAACTTGAAATTCCTGCATTAATAAAAATATTACTACTAATTTTTATATCATAGCCTTTATCTATATTTATATTATTATTAATCAAAGTTCTCAGTACGTGCCTAATATGATCTCCTTTTTTTAAAGCTGAAAAATCTTCATTTAAATTGATCTTGATTATTTTATTAAGATCAATCAAAGTAAATAATAAATAATTAGCATTATTTGGAACTCCTTCAACTATCATGTATTTGTTTATAGCACATGCTATGACTGGAAGTCCAAGATAATCTTGATGATCACCAAATAAACAAATTCTCGCAGGTGCTTTAGATTTCATTTAGCTATTGTTCAAGTGAAGGAATGATAAATTCTTTTAAGTAAGGAGTGCTATGAGCCTCTTTAAGTTTTTGTTCAAGCTCTTTTACTATTTCTGGATTTTTTGAAGAAACATCATTTAATTCTTTTTCATCATAACTCAAATCAAACAATTTTAATTTTGAAGGGTTTTTAAATAAATTATTTTTCACACCTTTCCATTTACCCATTCTTATAGCTTGCAGACCTCCACTTGCTGGATATTCCCAATACAAATAATCATGTTTAGCCTGGACTCCTCCAATCATTTCAGGATAAAAACTTACACCATCTGTTTGTATTTCATTATCAATTCCAGCAACATCACAGGCCGTTTCAAAAAAATCATAAAATGCTGATATATGATTTGATTTAGAGCCTGCCTTTATTTTATTGGGCCAAGATGCAATCATGGGAACTCTTATACCACCTTCACTTACGCTCCCTTTCATTGTTCTTCGAGAATTAACAAACTTGCCTGTACTATTAAAAAACTTATAATCGACATGATCAACCCATGATGGACCATTATCACTTGTGAAAATAATTAAAGTGTTTTCATATTGATTAATCTCTTTTAATTTTTCAATTAATTCACCAACTTGTTCGTCTAAATAAGAAATCATAGCAGCATAAGTAGCTCTTGGAGTTTTATTTGGATAGTATGATTTTCCAATGTAAGGGATTTCTTTTCCAAACTTTTTTTGATAATAATTAACCCACTTTTTTGGAGCTTGTAATGGTAAATGTGGAATTGGTGAAGCGTAATATAAAAAAAATGGAGCGCTTTGATTTCTTGAAATAAAATTCAAAGCTTCTTTATGCATTAAGGTCGGTGCATAATCGTTTTGATTATATTTTGAATATGACTCTGGTTCATTAGGATCTAAACCATCCAAACCTTCTTGTTTTGTAACTATATAATTATCTAATAAATCTCTAGTTTCATTCTTCCATAAATGAGTTGGGTAATAAGTGTGAGCTTGTCTTTGACAATTATATCCATAAAAAAAATCGAAGCCTTTTTTATTGGGAATACTATTAGTAAGTGGTGCTCCAAGCCCCCATTTACCGACCATACCTGTTTTATAACCATTATCATGTAAAACTTGAGCTACGGTTGTAATTGAATCCAAAAGAGGTCTTTGCCCTTCCAAATAAGGGTCTTCAAGCATAGCTTTAAAACTCCATACATTTCCTCTTTCAGACCACTCACCATTAGCTCTTATATGAGTATTTCCAGAGTGATTACCTGTCAACAAAACACTTCTAGCTGGAGCGCACACCGGCGCACCAGAATAATGATCAGTAAAAATCATTCCTGATTTTGCTAAATTATCGATGTTTGGAGTCTCAATTAATTTTTGTCCAAAAACACCTATTTCACCATAACCTAAATCATCAGCAAGAATATATATTATGTTTGGACGCTGCGGTTCAATATTTAAATCACAAGCATAATTTAACATTAACACAAAACATAATATTATTATTGAAAATTTATTAATAAAATATTTCATTGTTTTATTTTGAAGTTAATACTAATTTAAAAAATTGAAACAACATCACCAATACATTGATTATCTTTGAATAATGAAAAAAGAATTTTTTGAAAATAAAATTGAAGGGTTTTCTAAAATTAGTAAAAAGGAAAAAATAGAATGGATTGAATCAAATTATTTCAAGAACAAATCTACTTCGATTTTAGAAAAATATTGGAATAAAGATGAGGCACTTCAAAAAATTCATGATGAATTTACAGAAAATACAATATCGAATTTTTACTTACCGCTAGGTGTAGCTCCCAACTTTTTAATTGACGGAAAAGACTATACGATTCCTATGGTTATTGAAGAAAGTTCAGTAATTGCTGCTGCCTGTAAAGCAGCAAAATTTTGGAGAAATAAAGGGGGATTCAAAACTCAAATTTTAAATTTTAAAAAAACTGGTCAAGTTCATTTTATTTTCAACGGAGAAAAAGATAAATTATTTAAGTTTTTTAATGAAATTAAACCGACACTCTTAAAGGATAGTAATTCTATTAGTTCAAATATGAACCAAAGAGGGGGCGGAATATTAGAAATTGAAATTCTAGATAAAACTTCTGATATTGAAAACTACTTTCAAATAAATTCAATCTTTGATACTGTTGATTCTATGGGTGCTAATTTTATAAACTCATGCTTAGAACAATTTGCAACCACACTTAAAAGAGAAGCTAAAATTTACAATGAATTTGATGATCATGAAAAAGAAATAGAAATAATAATGAGTATTCTTTCAAATTATGTTCCAGAGTGTGTTGTAAAAGCTGAAGTTAGTTGTGATGTCGATTCAATTGGCGAAAATGGAATAAACGGAGCCGAATATGTGAAAAAGTTTGCTCAAGCTATTCAAATTGCAAAAACACAAACTGAAAGAGCGGTTACTCATAATAAAGGAATAATGAATGGAATTGATTCTGTTATTATTGCAACTGGAAATGACTTTAGAGCTATAGAAGCTGGCGTACATGCTTATGCTGCCAAAGATGGATTTTACAAAAGCTTAACTGATGTCTCAATTGAAAATAACATTTTTAAATTTTGGATTGAAGTGCCCTTATCCTTAGGAACAGTCGGAGGAATAACCAACTTACATCCCCTAGTGAAATGGTCATTGAATTTATTAGACAATCCCAAAGGAAAAGAATTAATGAAAATAGTTGCTGTTGCAGGACTTGCACAAAATTTTGGAGCGATAAATTCATTAATAACAACTGGCATACAAAAAGGACATATGAAAATGCACTTGATAAATATTTTAAATTCATTGGATGCAAATGAAAAAGAAAAAGAAATGTTAATCAATTTTTTTAAAAAAAATACTGTTTCTTACAGTTCTGCTAAAACTGAATTAACAAACTTAAGAAACAATGGATTTTAATACTTCAAGTCCTGGAAAACTTTTAATTACAAGTGAGTATTATGTTGTTAAAGGAGCTCTAGCGCTAGCTATTCCAACAAAATTTAAACAAAGTTTAGATTTTAAATGTACAAATTCAAATAAACTAGAATGGAAAAGTTATGATAGAAAAAATGAAGTTTGGCTGAGTTGCGAATTTGATCTTTCTGACTTAAGGATTACAAAAAACATAAATAAATTTAGCAAAACACTACAGTCTTTATTAATTTCTGCTAACAAAATAAATTCAGAATTTTTAAAGAAAAACACTGGAGGTTTGGTATCAACTCATCTTAATTTTTCTAGAAAATGGGGGCTTGGAACTTCATCAACTTTAATTAATAATATTTCAAAATGGGCTAATATTGATCCATTTGAATTATTGTGGACCAATTATAAAGGAAGTGGTTACGACATAGCATGCGCATTGGCAAAAGGACCAGTTTTATATCAGCTAAAAAATAATATCCCAATAGTTAATCCAGTTAAATTCAATCCTAAATATATTAATAATCTATTTTTTATTTACCTAAATAAAAAACAGGATAGTAATACAGAAATAGATAAGTTTTCTAAAAGAAAAATCACTAATTCAACTATTAACATATTGTCTAATCTTACAATGGAGTTTGTAAATTCACAAACACTATTAAATTTTCAAAATTGTATAATAGAGCATGAAACTATAATTTCAAAAACTTTAAAAACCGAAACAGTAAAAAATAAATATTTTAAAGATTATAATGGCGAAATAAAAAGCTTAGGAGCATGGGGAGGGGATTTTGTTTTAGCTGCTGGACCAATTAATTCTAAAAATTATTTTAACAAAAAAGGCTATAAAACAGTTTTTAATTATAATGAAATATTTTAATGATTAAAAAGTTTGGCACGATTAATGTAAAATAATTAACACATAATATTTTTGGTTAGTTGTTGTTAAAATGCTCAGTTTCCTAAAGCTGAGCATTTTTGTTTTATTATATATCTAAGACTGTTCTAAACCCAACGTGTTGCGAACTACTATCAGGTGTGCTTTTCATTCTCATTGAATTTCTAAAGCCACTACAATAAGAGTCGTTACAAAGAAAACTTCCTCCTCTCATCACTCTTTTAGAACTAAATGGATCATTAGGATCATAGCTTTTTATTGGTCCTTTAGGATTGTTTGCCAACCCATTTGAAATAGTTGAATAATAATCGCTGTGATATAAATCAGAACACCATTCCCAAACATTTCCAGAAATATCATATAAACCAAAATCATTTTTTTCAAATGATTTTACAGGTGAAGTATAATAAAATTCATCGGATGAAATATTATTTGAAGGAAAATTTCCTTGCCAAATATTAGCTTTTTGTGTACCAGTTCCGACTGGCTCATTTCCCCAGGTATAAATAGTATTTGAATTACCTGATCTCATTGCATATTCATATTCAGCTTCAGTTGGCAATCTTCTTCCTTTCCAATTACAATAAGCTACAGCGTCGTCCCAGCTAACATGAATAACAGGATGATCTAAAATTGTATCAATAGTACTTTCTTTGCCATAAGGATGCTTCCAGTTAACTTCTTTTTGAAGTTTCCACCATTGAGAAAAATCATTTAAATTTTTCGTTTGTGACTCAAAAAAAACAAGAGAGGAAGGTGCTAACAAACTGTCGTGAGGTTTTGGAGTATTAGGCGGTAAATATTTTTTTAAGTCATCCCAATCTATTTTTCTTTCAGCAGTAGTCAAATAGCCAGTAGATTCTATGAATTTTTTAAAGTCAGCATTAGTAACTTCGGTTTCGTCCATTAAAAAAGAATTGATCAAAACTTTATGTTGAGGATATTCATCTCTCATCGCTTGTTTATTATCAGCTCCCATCAAAAATTCACCTCCCTGTATGAAAATCATTCCAGTTGGAATTTCAACTTTACTTTGTTTTTTTTCTAAATTATTACAAGAAAAATTTAAACATAAAATTAAAAAGAAGACTATTTTTTTCATTAGATAGGGTCAATATTTAATAACAAGAATTATTTAATCCATTAAATTAAATGATTAATAATATAAATTAAGGCTTTAATCCTTTTTAAGACAAACTTAGAGATTAATTTTTTTAAATTAGAGTGAACAACAACTATTATTATGAGTAAAAATTTAGCAGAAGAGTACTGGAAAAAAAATCTTAAATATCTATTAATTCTTTTATCAATTTGGTTTACCGTTTCCTTTGGATTTGGTATAATATTAATTGATGAATTAAATCAAATAAAAATTGGTGGATTTAAACTTGGATTCTGGTTTGCTCAACAAGGTTCTATTTACGTTTTTGTAACGTTAATATTTATTTATATTGGTCTTATGAACAGACTAGATAAGAAATATCATTCAAAAAAATAATTATGGATTTACAACTATGGATATGGTTAATGATTGGTATAACTTTTTCGTTATATATAGGCATTGCCATTTGGTCAAAGGCTGGATCAACAAAAGAATTTTATGTAGCAGGCTCTGGTGTATCTCCAATAGCAAATGGAATGGCAACTGCTGCAGACTGGATGTCAGCAGCATCATTTATTTCAATGGCAGGGTTGATATCTTTTATGGGTTATGACGGTTCAGTATATCTTATGGGATGGACTGGGGGATATGTTTTATTAGCTTTATTGTTGGCTCCGTATTTAAGAAAATTTGGAAAATTTACTGTTCCTGATTTTATTGGAGATAGATATTACTCTGATACAGCAAGACTTGTTGCGGTCTTTTGTGCGCTTATAATTTCTTTCACATATGTTGCAGGTCAAATGAGAGGTGTTGGACTTGTCTTTTCGAGATATTTAGAAGTTGATATAAATACTGGTGTTGTCATTGGAATGGCAATTGTTTTATTTTATGCTGTTTTAGGAGGGATGAAAGGAATTACATACACACAAGTAGCTCAGTATTGTGTTCTAATATTTGCCTTTATGGTGCCTGCTATTTTTATTTCGATGCAAATGACCGGAAATCCAATTCCTCAATTAGGTTTTGGATCTATAGGGACAGATGGAGTTTATCTTTTAGAAAAATTAGACGGATTAAGTAGGGACTTAGGGTTTCACGAATATACAACTGGATCAAAATCTAAACTTGATGTGTTTTTCATCACAGCAGCTCTAATGATTGGAACAGCTGGTCTTCCTCATGTTATTGTTAGGTTTTTTACAGTAAAAAAAGTTAGCGATGCAAGAAAATCTGCAGGTTGGGCTCTTTTATTTATAGCGATTTTATACACTACTGCACCTGCAATTGCAGTTTTTGCTAGAACTAATTTAATTGAAACGGTTAGTGAAAAAAAATATGATGAAATGCCAGTGTGGTTTGAAAATTGGGAAAAAACTGGGCTTTTAACTTTTACAGATAAAAATGACGATGGCCTTATTCAATATGTTGCAGACCCACAATTAAATGAGTTAACAATTGACAGAGACATAATGGTTATGGCAAATCCAGAAATTGCTGAACTTCCAAACTGGGTGATAGCATTACTTGCAGCTGGTGCTCTAGCAGCAGCACTTTCTACAGCTGCTGGATTACTGCTAGTTATTTCTTCATCTGTATCTCATGATCTTATTAAAAAAATTATAAAACCCGATGTTAGTGAAAAAGGAGAATTGATTGCAGCTAGAGTTTCTGCATTTTTTGCAGTTTTATTAGCTGGATATTTCGGAATAAATCCACCAGGATTCGTAGCAGCAGTTGTGGCTCTAGCTTTTGGACTGGCTGCAGCTTCATTTTTTCCTGCTATAGTCATGGGTATTTTTTACAAAAGAATGAACAAAGAAGGAGCGATTTCTGGAATGATTACTGGACTACTTTTAATGCTTTTTTATATGACAAAATTTAAATTTGGATGGTTTGGAGGAGGAACTGAGGCAGACTGGTGGTTTGGAATATCGCCTGAAGGCTTCGGAACATTTGCAATGTTAATTAATTTTGTAGTTTCATTAACTGTTTGCCATTTAACTAAAGAACCTTCAAAAGAGGTTCAAGATTTAGTTGAGAATATAAGAATACCAACAATTGAAAATTCATGAAAAAATTAAGTTTTTTTTTAATTGTTTTTATGGTTAACAATTTAAGCGCTCAAGATCTTAGTCAATATAAAAAAGAAAAAATTGTATTTGAAACGGACACGCTTAATTACAGGATTCTAAAACCATTGAATTACAATCCCAGTAAACAATATCCTGTCCATTTGTTTTTACATGGTGCTGGTGAAAGAGGAAATGACAATAAATCTCAATTGGTACATGGAGCAAAATTATTTTTAAAAAAAGAAAATAGAGAACAATTTAATTCATGGGTTATATTCCCACAAGCTCCTAAAAACGATTGGTGGGGATATAAAGATCCATACAAGTTTGCGTATAATGTGAAAGAGTCAAATGCTATGAGTCTAGTAATAAAATTTATGGACGAATTCATAAAAAGAGAAGACGTTAATCAAAATAAAGTATACGTTAGTGGATTATCTATGGGTGGAATGGGAACTTTTGTGATTTTAAATTTAAGACCTGAAATGTTCGCTGCTGCAACCCCGATTTGTGGTGATGGTGATCCTAACTCAGTAAAAAACTATTCAAAAAAGGTTCCAATTTGGATTTTTCATGGTTCTGATGATACAGTTGTAAGTCCAAAAAAATCCTTAAAAATGGCTAATGCTATTATTGATTCTGGCGGAAGTCCCAAAATCACCTTCTATGAAAATGTTGGGCATGACAGTTGGAACAATGCTTTCTCAGAAGAAGATTTTCTTAAATGGATACACTCTAAATCTAAAAAAACAAAACAATGAAATACAACAAAATATTATTAATATTATTTTTATTTTCAATCGCTATGAGTAACAATGCTCAAGACATATATATTCAAGGGGGTGGAACTCTCACAGATTGGGCTCATTTAAAAAAATACGAACAAAGCAATTCTGAACTTAAAAAAATTAATGACCCAGATCGAGTTGTGTTTATGGGTAATTCTATAACTGAAGGATGGTCTAATTTTGATAAAGATTTTTTTATAAACAATCCATTTGTAAATAGAGGAATTGGAGGGCAAACTACGCCTCAGATGTTAATCAGGTTTAAACCGGATGTAGTGAACTTAAATCCCAAAGCTGTAGTAATTCTGGCAGGAATAAATGATATAGCTGAAAATACAGGTCCAGTAACTATAGAGAATATTGCTGAGAATATCATTTCAATGGCTGAAATTGCAAAAGCAAATGAAATTAAAGTGTTTATTTGTTCAACCCTACCAGCAATTGATTTTCCATGGTCTCCAGGGATGGAGCCTGGTCCTAAAGTTATCAAATTAAATTCTATTTTAAAAAATTATTGTGACTCAAATAACATTCCATATGTAGATTATTTTTCTGCAATGTCCGATGAAAAAGGTGGATTAAAGGTTCCTGAATATACTACAGCTGACGATTTAGTTCATCCTAATTTAGCTGGTTATAAAGTAATGGAAAAAATTATACTTAAAGCACTTGAATAAATTTTGTTAAATGAGATTCAAAATTGTCGTTATATTAATTTGTGCATTAACTTTCAGTTGTAGTCAAACCAACTCAGATTGGGAAAATTTAATTATTGATAATTCATTAAAGGGTTGGCACATATTTCAGGACGATGGCACTAAAAGTGGATGGACAGTCAAAAACGATATGTTCATTTTTGATGCTAAAATGAGTACAGAAAATATGCTTATTTCTGATGCAAGCTTATTGTCAGATAAAAAGTATCATAATTTTGAAATTAAATTTGACTGGAAAATTGAAAAAGGAGGAAATAGTGGTTTTATGTGGGGAGTTGACGAAAACTCTAAATATAAATTCCCTTATCAAACAGGTCCTGAAGTTCAAATCATTGATACTGAAACATATTTAAACCCTGAAAGTATACAAGGAGGTGAAATTGAACTTAACAATATCTTAAATGATCTTGGTAAAAATAAAAACTTTTTAGGAGCAGTTTACGGTATATCTCCTCCAACTAAATTAAATATATCTAATCCCACAGGGCAATGGAACACCTATCATATAAGAATCGATCATAAAAAGAATAATGGAATTGTTAAGTTAAATAACGTTCTAATTAATGAATTTCCTTTAAGTGGAAAAATTTGGGATTCTTTAGTTAAAGAAAGCAAGTTCAGTAGATCTAAAGATTTTGAATACTTGGGTGATGAAAGATGGTATGGTTTTGCAAAAAATCAATATGGTCACATTTGTCTTCAAGATCATCCGGGTAAAGCTTTTTTTAAAAATATTCAGATAAGAGAATTAGACTAATTTTTATTAACTTTAGCTGAAGATAAACCTAAGTATTTGACTAGTATTAATTGCTAATCAAAATCCGTTAATTTTAATCTAATGAAAAAAGACGTTCGTAATAATCTTCTTTACTTTACTTTGCCATTAATTGGGATTTTAATTTTCAAGTTCTTTTCATCACAACCCTCCATTGACAAAATTTCAATTGATTATAATACAGTTCAAAACAAAGGAAATAAGCCAACTAATATTTCTTTTCAAGAAATTAATTTCAATTTTGATGTTAAACCTATATTATCTGATAAATGCTACACTTGTCATGGACCAGATGATAAAGCCAGAAAAGCTAATTTAAGGTTAGATATTAAGGAAGGTTTCTATACGGCACTTGAGGATAATCCAAATCATTTTGTAATAGACAAGAACAATCCTAATGAGAGTGAAATTTTAAAAAGGATTAATAGTAATGAAGCTAAATATGTAATGCCTCCGCCTGAATCTAATTTAAAATTATCAGAAAGAGAAAAACAAATTTTAAAAAACTGGGTTGCTCAAGGCGGTAAATGGGAACCTCATTGGGCATATACTAAACCAGTATTACCAGATTTACCTGAAACAAATATTGAAAATTGGGCATCAAATGAAATAGATTATTTTATAGCCAATAAATTAGAATCTAAAGGAATGTCACCTTCAGAAATTGAAGAAAAAGAAATATTAATAAGAAGAGCTTATTTTGATCTGACTGGTCTTCCTCCTAGTTTAGAAAATATTGACGATTTTATTTCTGATTCAAGCAATAATGCATATGAACGTGTAATAGATAATTTATTAGAATCTAAAGCTTATGGTGAAAGAATGGCTGCTATATGGATGGATTTATCTAGATACGGAGATAGCCATGGCTATCAAGATGATCAAGAACGAATCATGTGGCCGTGGAGAGATTGGGTTATTCACGCCTACAATTCAAATATGCCATATGATAAATTTATAACATGGCAAATGGCTGGAGACATGCTACCAAACGCCACTAAAGAACAAATATTAGCTTCTGGATTTAACAGAAATCATAAGATAACTCAGGAAGGTGGAGTGGTACCTGAAGAATATAGAGTTGAATATGTTGCAGATAGAACTGTAACATCTGCTAAAATAATGATGGGGTTAACGGTTGAATGTGCTAGATGTCATACTCACAAATATGATCCAATTTCACACGATGAATTTTTTAGTCTTTATAGTTTTTTTAATAATGTTGATGAGAATGGTTTGATTGTTTATGGAGATACTGCCCCAAAACCAAATTTAACTATAGACGCTAATGATATTAAAAGTGATTTACCTTTTGTAAACCTACCAGACAGCATCAGTGATGTAACTCTGATGGTAATGAAAGAAACTGAAAATCTAAGAAATACATATGTTTTAAACCGCGGAAGTTATGACTCACCAACCAGGCTTGTAAAGCCAGGTACACCTGAAACGGTATTAAAGTTTGATGAACAAAAATATTCTTCAGATAGAATAGGATTATCAAAATGGTTTTTTGATAAAGACAATCCTTTAACATCACGAGTTACAGTTAACAGGTTGTGGCAACAATTTTTTGGAATTGGTATAGTAGCGACACCTGATGATTTTGGAAGTCAGGGAAATAAACCCTTTAACCCCGAATTATTAGATTGGTTAGCGCATACATTTCAAAATAAAGACAATTGGGATACTAAAAAATTTATTAAAAGAATAGTAATGTCTTCTACTTACAGACAGTCAAGTAAAATTAAAAAAGAGAATCGCTTAATGGATTCTGACAATACATATCTAGCTAACTATCCAAGACAAAAACTTTCCGCTGAGATGATAAGAGACAATGCCCTTTCAACAAGTGGAATGCTAGTTGAAAAAATTGGCGGTCCTAGTGTTAAGCCAATGCAACCTCCAAATCTTTGGAATGAAGTTACTGGTGGTGGAGGCGGAAGTCTGGCTTTCTATGTTCCAGATACAGGCGATAATTTGTTTAGAAGAAGTTTATATACTTTTTGGAAAAGAACAGTCCCTCCTCCTTCAATGATGATATTTGATGCGCCAACTCGAGATTTTTGCGCCCCTGTTCGTCAAAAAACTAGTACTCCTCTTCAATCATTAGCATTAATGAACGACCCGCAGTATCAACTGGCTGCAGAGAATTTATCAAAATCTATTTTCAATGAAAAAATTTCAATTGATAAAAAAATTATAAAACTTTACAGAACTGTTACTGGAAGAACACCAATTGAAAATGAATTAATTAAGTTGAAAGAATTTTTGAATGAAGTTAAAAGCTTAAATGAAATTGAAGATCAAAAAGCTTTCAACTCTTTAACAGTATTAGTTTACAATCTTGATGAAACCACTCAAAAAAGTTAAAATATGGAAGAACTACATAAACACTTTTTAAACAATAACAGAAGAAACTTTTTAAAAAAAGCTGGCTTAGGTATTGGTGGTTTAGCACTTGGCTCTATGCTAGATCCATTTGGAACAGGTAATGATATTGATCCTTTCTCATCATTAAAAAATGATTTAAATCTTCCACATTTTGCCCCTAAAGCAAAAAGAATTATCTATTTATTTCAAAGTGGTGGACCTTCACAGTTAGATTTATTTGACTATAAACCTAAGTTAAATCAATTAAGAGGGAGTGATTTGCCAAAATCTGTAAGAGATGGACAAAGACTCACAGGGATGACCTCTGGTCAAAACAAATTTCCGTTGGTTGGAAGCAATTATAATTTTAAACAATATGGAGAATCAAGAGCATGGGTAAGTGAGTTGATGCCATATGTTGGAAAAATTGCAGATGAGTTATGTTTTGTTAAATCAATGCATACTGAGGCGATTAATCATGATCCTGCTATAACTTTTTTTCAAACAGGTTCACAACAACCCGGCAGACCTAGTATGGGTTCATGGATGAGTTATGGTCTTGGAAGTTTAAATAACAATATGCCTTCTTTTGTGGTTTTACTTTCCAACGGAACAGGAAGACCAAAAGGACAACCTTTATACTCAAGGCTTTGGGGAAATGGATTTTTAAGTTCACTTCATCAAGGCGTTCAATTTAGATCAGCAAAAGATCCTGTTTTGTATTTAAAAAATCCTGACGGAGTTACTGCACAAGAAAGAAGAAAAATGCTAGACTACTTAGCAGAACTCAATCATCAACAAGAAGCTTCATTTGGAGATCCTGAAATTAGCAGTAGAATAGCTCAATATGAAATGGCGTATAGAATGCAGACTTCAGTTCCTGAAACTATGGATATTTCAGATGAACCAGATCATATTCTTCAAATGTATGGGCCAGATGCTCAAAAACCTGGAACGTATGCGGCTAATTGTATTCAGGCTAGAAGGTTAATTGAAAAAGACGTGAGATTTGTTCAACTTTATCATATGGGCTGGGATCAACATGAGAACTTACCAAACCAAATTAAAGGACAATCAAGTGATGTAGATCAGCCAACTGCAGCTTTAATAATGGATTTAAAACAAAGAGGGTTACTAGAAGATACATTAGTAGTTTGGGGAGGAGAATTTGGTAGAACTAACTATTGTCAAGGGACTTTATCAGACACTAACTATGGAAGAGATCACCATCCTAGATCATTCACTGTATTTATGGCAGGAGCAGGTATTAAACCTGGATTTAGCTTCGGAGAGACTGATGATTTAGGTTACAATATTGTAAAAGATCCTGTTCATGTTCATGATTTACAAGCAACAATATTGAATCAATTTGGAGTCGACCATACGAAAATGATATATAAACATCAAGGAAGAAGATTCAGATTAACTGATGTTTCTGGAAATGTAATTAAAGACTTACTTGCCTGATTATTTTAAATGTTGATTGAAAAATTTCCAAATTTCATCACTTGCATTAATATCATTATTTCCCCAAGCTCCTGGCCAATCATGGCCACCACCATCAACTCGATAAAACCAAACTTCATTGTTATAACTCCCCCCTTTTTTCTTAGTCAAAGAAACGGTTGAGTAATCTGATGTATCAATATCTGGAAAATTAAAAACTTCATCTTGAACACACGCATTTAAATCAGACCAAAACTCCATTACTTCTAAAATATGAGGAGCACCACCCCAGCCATAAGCAGTATTCATTGTTCCGTCCCACGGAACGGTAGGATCTGCAGTACCTGACATTTGTAAAACAGGAATCTTATAAGCAGGTAAGCAATTATTCCAATCGTATCCACTCATCGTTCCAGTGATTGATGCTACAGCCTTAAAAACATCAGATTTTTCACAACCTAAAGTGTAGGACATAAATCCACCATTAGACATTCCTGAGGTAAATATATTTTCTTTACTAGTTTTATATTCTTCTTGAATTTTTAAAGCTAAAAAAGATAAAAAATCAATATCGTTTACAGTACTCATTTGCAAATTAGCATTCCAATGAGCCTGTCCAGTTACTAATGTTGTTCCCTGAGGATAACAGATCATAAATCCGTTTTGATCTGCCACATCATTCATTTTTGAATATGCTAAAATATTATTCATATTACTTCCAAATCCGTGAAGCATGAACAAGAGTGGAGAATTTTCAGTATAACTTTTTGGTTTGTAGATAATGTATTTTCTGTTAATTCCATCGTAATTAATCTGGAATTCTTTTTGCGTCCAAGTAGGTGGGACTATTTGTTCTAATTCATCTTCTTGATTACTACATCCTAATAGAACAAACAAAAAAAGATATATAAATATATATTTACGCATATTAAATTACTTTAGTTTTACCAGGCTTTGGAATAGTATATCTACCATTACTATCAGGAAGAGTTGGAGGATTAGAACTCCAATTTAAATCGTTAGGTACTAGAATTTCTTGTGAATTTAGTGCTTGATCCCATGTAATTTCTTTTCCAGTATAAGTTGCCATTCTACCCATAATCGCTGTTAATGTAGATTTAGCACCATATTCTGCATTATTAATTACACCTCCAGATCTGATAGATTCAAATAATCTATCATGTTCGATTTGGTATGGACTTTTATCATTAGATGGATCATGCTTAAACACATCATTACCATTATGATCAATAATTTTACAATAATCACCAGATGTAACTACATTAGCTTT
>UPTG01000701.1_pt1 | contig 26864 bp, 24 predicted proteins | sample 2160121 | NCBI WGS metagenome assembly UPTG01 (sample SAMN06266255, study PRJEB28933) | marine metagenome | isolation source: Columbia River Estuary | place: USA:Columbia River Estuary, USA | collected 2014-07-27
CAGTGGTTGTTCCTGACCGACTTCACAGCGCAGCTCAATCAATGTATCCACCGTATAGGAGGGTCCTTCCCGGCTCAGTTCGCGTGCATCAACCCCCAGCCCTGGCACGTCCTGCACCGCTGCCTCAAGCATTGCGAGGCGATCCGCAGCTGTGACCGTCGCGGCATCCTTTAACGGCGACTGTGCCGCAGGTAATAAATCGACTCTCTCCAGGCCTAAGTGCTCTCGCACTGCAATCGCGCCTCGAAGATGACCGATATGGACCGGATCAAAAGCGCCACCCAGCAGACCCAGTGCCTGAACGTCAGTCACGATTGACACACTCACTGGCGAATATGGCCGTCACCCTTGACGATATATTTCTGCGACGTCAGCCCCTCCAACCCAACAGGACCTCGTGCATGTAACTTATCGGTCGAAATACCGATCTCGGCGCCGAGTCCGTATTCAAAACCGTCCGCGAATCGTGTCGACGCATTGTGCATAACCGAACTGGAATCAACCTCTCGCAGGAATCGCGTCGCCGTTTCCTCGTTTTCCGTGACAATGCTTTCAGTGTGATCGGAGCCAAACGCGGCAATATGATCCATAGCAGCCTGAACATGGTCGACAACTCGAATGGATAAGATGGGCGCCAAATACTCGGTCCCCCAATCGGCTTCCACTGCTTCTATAATGATCGCAGGTGCCGCGGAGCGCGCGCGATCACACCCTCGGACCTCGACGCCCTTTGCCTGCAGTGCCGCCACTAACTCTGGCAATAGCGCTACTCGCTCGCGCGCCACCAGCAGCGTTTCCATCGTGTTGCAGGTACCATATCGTTGCGTCTTCGCGTTGATGGCAATCCGGTGCGCCTTCTCGGCATCCGCATCGACATCGATATAGACATGACAAATACCGTCCAAATGTTTGAGTACCGGGATCCGTGACTCTGCCGCAACCCGCTCGATCAAGCCCTTGCCGCCGCGTGGAACAATCAAATCGAGATACTGCGACAACCCGAGCAGCGCCCCGACTGCAGCACGATCAACCACCGGAACCACCTGCGCGACCGCCTCGGGCAAACCCGATGAAATGAGCCCGCTCGCCAACGACGCGCCGAGCTGCGCATTGGAGTGAATGGCCTCGGAGCCACCGCGCAGAATCACCGCATTGCCTGCCTTCAAGCACAGGGCGGCCGCCTCGACGGTGACGTTCGGTCTCGACTCATAAATGATCCCAATGACGCCGAGCGGCACCCGCATGGTGCCGACTTCAATACCCGAGGGCATTGTCTTGAGACCCGACACCGCGCCAATCGGGTCCGCTAACGCAGCGACTTGGGTGAGCCCCTCCTCCACCGCATCGAGTCGAGCAGGATTCAGTGCCAGACGGTCGAGCAACGCCTCATCAAGACCGCTGATACGCCCTTGTTCCAGATCCCGCTCGTTGGCGTTCAAAATGGCCTCACGATCCTCAGCAATCGCCTCCCTGATGGCCAGCAGCGCAGCATTGCGCTGCTCGACAGAGGCATTCGCCACGACAGGTGAGGCCGCTTTTGCCGCTCGCGCCATGTCCTCGATTTGAGTCGCAATCTTCATGGTGTCAAACCCCTATCACAAGGGCTGCGCTCAGCTCTCTGAATCCGCTGAATCTGCGGTGGTGACCAGCTCTTTAAGCTCACCCGAGGACTCCATATCGCAGACGATATCGCAGCCACCGATTAACTCGCCTTCTACCCAAAGCTGAGGGAAGGTAGGCCAGTTAGCATAAGTCGGTAAGTTGGCCCGGATCTCGGGGTTACTCAATATGTCGACATAAGCGAAACGCTCACCGCACGCCATCAGTGCCTGAACAGTGCGCGCCGAGAAACCACACTGAGGTTGATTGGGCGAACCCTTCATATACAGAATGATCCGGTTTCCCTCAATCTGCTCACGAATGCTATCCATAATGTCCATACGTTTCTCCGTCTTGGCAGTCGCCTGCCGATCCTGTGGTGAAGTGCTTGTCCGTTATTGTAATACGATGGAGCCACTCGCGGAGATTCCAGACGAGAAGATTTGACTCAGAGCGCCGCTCCGCTAATCTTGGCACCCCCGCCTTGTTGTGGACAATAGTTTCATGCCAAACGCACCCACTGCGATTATGCCAACCTATGGCCGCTTACCCGTTACGTTCTCTCGAGGAGAGGGAGCGATTTTATACGATACCGCTGATCGCGCCTATCTTGACGGCCTGTCCGGGATCGCTGTGACTAATTTAGGGCACAACCATCCCCGAGTGACCGCGGCTGTCACCGAGCAAGCAGCGCGACTCGTGCATACCTCGAATCTTTTCCACATAGGCTTGCAAGAAGAGGCAGCAGACTTACTGCGGCAAGCCACCGGCATGGAAAACATGTTTTTTTGCAATTCGGGGGCAGAAGCCAATGAAGCGGCGATCAAACTGGCACGACGCCTCGGGCATCACAGGCAGATAGCAAGACCCCACATTATTGTCTTGGACGGCGCGTTTCATGGCAGAACCATCGGCGCTTTATCGGCAACGGGAAACCCAAAAATTCGCGAGGGGTTTGGTCCGCTATTGGACGGTTTTTTGCATGTCCCCGCCAATGAGTTGAGCGCTATTCACGCACTCGGCGACGCGCTGGCAGACGTGGTCGCCGTGTTGGTGGAGCCAATTCAAGGAGAAGGCGGCGTGAGACCACTCGACCATCATTATTTGCAGGGCCTGCGCGACTTGTGCCAGCAAAACCAATGGTTACTCATGTTCGATGAGGTACAAACTGGCAATGGCCGCTGCGGCAGCACCTACGTTTGCGAGCAACTCGAGATCAAACCCGATGTCATGTTGACGGCAAAGGGACTGGGCAATGGCCTACCGATCGGCGTGTGCATGGCAAGAGGTGAGGCAGCGCAGCTACTGGGCCCCGGCGATCATGGGTCTACTTATGGTGGTAACCCCTTATGTTGCGCGGCTGCCATCGCCGTACTGACAACACTCCGCGATGACACTGTCATGCAGCGCGCGAGGTCTGTGCGAGAGGTGCTGTTGAGGGCATTTTATGAAGCAATAACCGACTCCGACCTTATCGCAGAGGTGCGCGGCAGGGGCTTAATGATCGGCATTCAACCCCGTGTGGCAACGAAAGAGATTGTTCAACGAGGCCTTGAAAGCGGCCTGCTGATCAATGTGGCGGGGGGTGATACGATCAGAGTATTGCCGCCGCTGGTCATGACCGATGAGCAGGCGGGCGAGCTCGGTGCCGGCATTGCCAACATCATCAACGACATTGCTGAGCAGGAAAACGCACTATGAGCACCCCTAGACATTTTCTGACATTAATGGACCTCTCAGCCAGTGAACTCAGAGCGTTGATTCATCGCGCCATCGCATTAAAAGCGCAGCGAAAGGCCGGCGACGATCAACACAGCTTGGCGGGCAAAATCTTAGCTATGATTTTCACCAAAGCGTCCACCCGGACCCGGGTCTCCTTCGAAGCAGGCATTACCCAGCTGGGCGGCAGCGCGCTATTTCTCTCTGGCGCAGACACCCAACTCGGTCGCGGCGAACCGATCGAAGACAGCGCCCGCGTCATTTCTTCCATGGTCGACCTCGTCATGATCCGCACGTTCGCTCATCGCGATGTTGAGCGCTTCGCCGAGCACTCCGCCGTCCCCGTCATTAATGGGCTCACCGACGATTACCATCCCTGCCAGCTGCTCGCCGACATGCAAACATTTTTTGAGGTGCGCGGCGATATTAGCGGCCATAAAGTGTGCTGGCTTGGCGACGGAAATAATGTTTGCCACTCTTATATGAATGCCGCACGACTCCTTGATTTTGAGCTGGTCGTGGCCTGCCCAGAGGGGTACGACCCTTCCCCAGAACTACTGGAGGCCTGTGGTAACCGCGTGACGATCGAGCGAGACCCCGCTGCTGCCGTGAAACAGGCACACCTCCTAGTGACTGACGTGTGGGCCTCCATGGGACAAGAAGCGGAACAATCGGAACGGATCGGTCCGCTGGCGCCCTATCAGTTGAATCAAGCGCTGCTCGATATCGCCGCACCCGACGCCCTCTACATGCATTGCTTGCCCGCACATCGTGACGAAGAGATTACCGCTGAGCTCATGGATGCGCCCGATACCGTCATCTGGCAAGAAGCGGAAAACCGCCTGCACGCGCAAAAAGCACTGATGGAATTGCTACTGAGTGCGTAGTGACCTGTGAGGCAGTGACCTGTAAGGCATGACCCGTGAGGCCGTCGCTCGAAGCACGTGGCAAGCTCACTAGTGTCACGCGGCAGCAATTAGCCGAAGATTTCTAAAAATAATGCACAATCTCGCTCGCGCGACCAACTACTGCCCATTAACAGCCGCCCTACTATTTTTAAACCTAAAGTCAGAGAGTTATCGCCACTCAGCCATAGCGGCGCGGGCGTTACACACAGATTGTCCACAAAAAAGACCCAGCATGCTCCGCTTGCATTGTGCGCCATACCCGCCTATCTTGGGGTTGCCGACCCCTTGACCCCCTAGATGTAGGTGTTGAGCCCTAAAAACGAGAATTAGCTCAATGTGACGATTGGGTCGGTAAAAAATCTTCAGAAAATGGTGTTTCAGAGGCAAATATCCATGCAAACAGGCAGTGAGTCATTAGAACAAAAAGACGTTGCACCCACTCCAGCAACGACAAGAGAAACCCCAAATCCTACCCGGCTTTCAGCGACCGCTCCGGGACAGCTGAGAGTGATCAAACGAAATGGAACCGTGGTTCCGTTTGAAGACAGTAAAATCACAGTCGCCATCACGAAAGCATTTTTAGCGGTAGAAGGTGGCACTGCGGCTGCCAGCAGTCGCATTCACGAGATGGTGGCAGATTTAACCAAAAAAGTCGTAGAGACTTTCGAACGCAGAATGCCCTCGGGCGGCACACTCCATATCGAAGATATACAAGATCAAGTGGAACTCGCTCTCATGCGCGGTGGAGAACATAAAATAGCGCGCGACTACGTGATCTACCGAGAGGCACGACGGCAGGAGCGAGCAGCGAATGTGGCGCTCTCCCCAGAGTCCCAGGCAGCGGCAAAAGGGATTAACATCGTCCAACCTGACGGCAGCAAAGTGCCGCTGGATATCGACAGAATCGGTACGATTGTTGCCGAGGCCTGCGCTGGGCTCGAAGACGTCAGCGAGTCGGCCATCATCGACGAAGCCTTGCGCAACCTCTATGACGGCGTGTCCGCCAAAGAATGCAGCACCTCCTTAGTGATCACGGCGCGCACACTGATTGAGCAAGAGCCCAACTATAGCTATGCCGCCGCCCGCCTATTACTGGATGATTTGCGAGCAGAGGGGCTATCTTTTTTAGGCGTCGCAGAGAGCGCGACGCAAGGTGACATGAACACCTACTATCCCGCCGCGCTGAAGGCCTATATTCAACGAGGCATCGAGCTTGAGTTATTAGCCCCCAACCTAGCAGAGTTCGATCTGACGCTACTCGGCGAGGCGCTGCAGGCGGACCGCGATTTACAGTTCACTTACTTAGGGCTGCAAACGCTGTACGACCGCTACTTTATTCACAGCGATGAGATCCGATTTGAGCTCCCACAGATCTTTTTTATGCGCGTCGCGATGGGCTTGGCGACCCGAGAGGACGACCCCAATGCACGAGCCATTGAGTTCTATCGGTTGTTGTCTTCTTTTGACTACATGAGCTCGACGCCCACGCTCTTTAACTCAGGGACGCTCAGACCACAGTTAAGCTCATGCTATCTCACCACGGTGCCAGATGATCTGTTCGGAATTTATGGGGCCATCCAAGACAACGCCATGCTGTCAAAGTTTGCTGGCGGCCTCGGCAATGACTGGACACCCGTAAGAGCTTTGGGTGCTTATATCAAAGGCACTAACGGTAAAAGTCAGGGTATCGTGCCTTTCCTTAAAGTCGTCAACGATACCGCGGTAGCAGTCAATCAAGGTGGCAAGCGCAAAGGCGCGGTATGTGCCTACTTAGAAACTTGGCATATGGATATCGAAGAGTTCCTAGACTTGCGTAAAAACACCGGTGATGACCGACGTCGTACCCACGATATGAATACAGCCAACTGGATACCTGACTTGTTCATGAAAAGGGTATTTGAGGACGGTGACTGGACGCTGTTTTCTCCGAACGACGCGCCTGACCTGCATGACCTCTATGGCAAAGCGTTTGAGACGCGCTACGAGCAATATGAGCAAATGGCACGAGACGGCGAACTGAAACTGCATAAAACGCTCAAAGCACAAAGCCTCTGGCGGAAAATGCTGGGCATGATTTTTGAGACAGGACATCCATGGATGACCTTCAAAGACCCGTGCAACCTGCGCTCTCCACAGCAGCATTGCGGTGTCGTGCATTCATCAAACTTGTGCACAGAGATCACTCTGAATACCAATGCGGAAGAAATTGCCGTGTGTAATTTGGGCTCTGTGAATCTGCCCCAGCACATTGAAGACGGTAAGCTTAATTTAGTTAAGTTGCGGAGCACGGTGCGTACGGCAATCCGTATGCTCGATAATGTCATCGACATTAACTATTACTCCGTGCCGCAAGCGGAGACCTCAAATTTCCGTCACCGCCCCATTGGCTTGGGCCTAATGGGTTTTCAGGACGCCCTGTACCGAACCGATACCTCCTACGGATCGGATGGTGCAGTGACGTTTGCAGATCGCTCAATGGAAGCAATCAGTTATTACGCGATTGAAGCATCTAGCGAATTAGCGCAGGAAAGAGGGGCCTACTCGTCGTACGAAGGATCGCTATGGAGCAGAGGCATTTTCCCTCTCGATTCCCTCGACATTCTGGTCAAGGAACGAGGTGAGCAGTATATCGATGTTAACCAGGACAAAACCCTCGACTGGGATGACCTCAAGGCTAAGGTCGCACAAGCCGGCATGCGCAACTCTAATGTCATGGCCATTGCTCCAACGGCCACCATTGCCAATATCACGGGCGTATCGCAGTCGATTGAACCGACGTACCAAAATCTCTATGTCAAATCGAACCTCTCGGGAGAGTTCACTGTTGTAAATCCTTATCTGGTCAACGACTTAAAAAGTCGGGACTTGTGGGACAAGGTCATGGTCAATGATCTGAAATATTACGATGGCAGTGTGCAAACGATCGACCGAGTGCCCGCAGATCTAAAAGCAAAATATGCCACTGCGTTTGAGGTAGAACCCAGATGGTTAGTAGACAGTGCCAGCCGGCGGCAAAAATGGATCGATCAAGCGCAGTCATTGAATCTGTATATCAACAATGCCAGCGGTAAAAAGCTGGATGTGACCTACCGTATGGCCTGGTTTAGCGGCTTGAAGACGACTTATTACTTACGGTCACTCGCCGCGACAGGAACCGAAAAATCAACCGTAGACACCGGCAATTTAAATGCCGTGTCGAACGCGACCGCAGCGCCACAACCGGCGCCAGTACCGCAAGCCTGCTCACTGGATGATCCAGACTGTGAAGCTTGCCAATAACGGCCGGACTGCAAAGGAGATAAAACAACATGCTGAATTGGGATGATTACAACCAAGACGACAGTAACAACCTGGCAGCGCAAGCGCCCGCGCCAGCCGTCGTGGCTGCTGCCGTAGCCACAGAGCACGCTGCCGAGGAGACTACCGAGCCAACAGCAGCTGCAGTCGCCTCTAGCGACGCATCAGTAACAGGAATGAAGGCCGCAGAGGCTGCCGTTGCCAATATGGACGCGTCAGCTGGTATCGAGGAGCTGGAGATTGGCGCAGCACGTGTGTCAGTTGACGAAAAAGCGATGATCAATTGTCGGGCAGATTTAAACCAACTTGTGCCGTTTAAGTACGACTGGGCTTGGCAGAAATATATCGATGGCTGCGCGAATCATTGGATGCCGCAAGAAGTCAATATGACGGCTGATGTCGCCACCTGGAAGAATCCAGAGGGTCTTACAGACGATGAGCGCAGAATCGTTGAGCGCTCGCTCGGTTACTTTTCAACGGCTGACTCACTGGTCGCCAATAATCTGGTGCTCGGCATTTACCGACTCGTGACGAATCCTGAGTGTCGGCAGTACTTGCTCCGACAGGCCTTTGAAGAAGCCATCCATACTCACGCTTATCAGTACTGTATTGAGTCACTGGGCATGGACGAAGGTGCCGTGTTTAATATGTATCGCGAAGTGCCCTCTGTCGCAAAAAAAGCAGCGTGGTCTATTAGCCATACTCATATTCTGTCTGATCCTACGTTTGCAACGGGAACGCCCGAAGCGGACCAACAGCTATTGCGTAATCTGATTGGGTTTTATGCCGTAACAGAAGGCATTTTCTTTTATTGCGGCTTCACTCAGATTCTCTCTATGGGACGGCGCAACAAAATGACAGGCGTCGCCGAGCAGTTCCAGTACATTTTGCGGGACGAGTCGATGCACCTCAATTTCGGCATTGATGTGATCAACCAAATCAAGCTGGAAAATCCTCACCTCTGGACGCCGGAATTCAAAGAGGAAGTCACGCAAATGATCTTAGAGGGTACCGCTCTCGAGATTGAGTACGCGCGCGATACGATGCCGCGTGGCGTGCTGGGTATGAATGCGGCCATGATGGAAGAGTATCTCCATTTCATTGCTAACCGACGACTCACTCAACTGGGCTTAGTAGAGCAGTTTCCTGGTGTGCAAAACCCGTTTCCTTGGATGTCAGAGATTATGGACCTCAGAAAAGAGAAGAATTTCTTTGAAACAAGAGTGATCGAGTACCAAACGGGTGGTGCACTCAGCTGGGATTAATAAGCAATGTAATCTATCCGCGAGGGCGCACACTGGGCGCCCTTTTTTTTGCTTGCTCAAAGGGTTATCCCGGAGCCATCCTTGTCACCCTCAGGCACACTACTCGCACTAACAGAAGGAATCGATATGTCTTTATGGGATCGAATTGACGCGGAAAGTAAAGAACCGCTTAAAGGATTATGGAAAGCCCTCCCCGGCGGATTAAACGGAATCGCCGATATTGTGACGCGTCGTCAAGCGATGTCAGCCTTTCGTGACGCGGCGCCCAAAGCCGAATATCCGCAACTGCAGGTGAGCGACCACACGTACCCAGGGCCGGGTGGCGATCTGTCACTGCGCTTATATCAGCCAGCGTCTGCTGCGATGCCCTCCCCCGGGCTTATCTATATTCATGGCGGCGGAATGGTCATGGGTGACCTAGACACACAAGATGAAAACCTCCGCGAGATGGCAACCGAGCTCCAGATTCCCATAGCGTCTATCGATTATCGAAAAGCCCCCGAACACCCTTATCCCGCAGCCCCTGAAGATTGTTATACAGGCGTCTGTTGGGTATTTGAAAACGCGGCCGCAATGGGAATGCAAAGCGACAATATCGGGCTCATGGGGGCGTCGGCTGGCGGCGGTCTCGCGTTAGCCGTGGCCATGATGTTAAGAGACCGAAAAGGGCCTACCTTAAATTATCTATTACCCATCTATCCGATGATTGATGATCGGCACAGCACCACCTCATCCGCCGAAGTCGTCGATATTGGTATTTGGGATCGCGAGGGGTCTATTGAAGCGTGGCAGTGGTATCTCGGTGGGAACGAGGCGGACGGCTATGCTGCACCCGCGCGCGCTGAGGATGTGGCTCATTTGCCGCCTACCTATATCGACGTCGGTGACTTAGACCTCTTTCGCGATGAAGATATTCTCTTTGCGCAACGCTTATCGGCAGCCGGCGTTCCGGTTGAGTTTCATTTATGGACTGGCGCTTACCATGCATCCGAAATGTTTGCCCCCAAGGCAACGCTAAGCCGACGCATCTGGGCCACACGATATGCGGCTATCCGCCGATTAGCAGGGTTGGCATCGTAATCAGCGCAGTGCTGCAGTTGAGGGGGCCGTAGCGGTCAATGCCGGTATGGGCGCTCCCCCAGCTAGCGAGTCACGCCGCCGCCTGTCTAGAGCGTCAGTGAGCGGCGCCCACCGAAACCGATCTTTCTAGCCAACACCGTAGTAGTGTGAACGTGTTACTTTGGGTCTCGGGTGAAGAGGAGTTTAACGATGCAGAAAGGCCATTGCTTGTGCGGTGATGTTCAATACCAATTTGACGAAACGCGCGCAGGATTTGGGCTGCATTGTCACTGCAAAGACTGTCAGCGGGTCACCGGCTCTGGTAAGGCGACGGTGATCCTGTTCCCGATGGACGCCGTGACGATTGAAGGAGATTATAAAACCTATGCATCACTGGGTTTCGACGGCTCTCATGTCAATCGTGGCTTTTGCCCAAACTGCGGCAGCCAGATGTTCACCTTTGTCGACGAGATTCCCGGCCAACTCTTCATCAAAGCAGGCGGGATGGAAGATACCAGCTGGCTCAGTGTTGACACTACCTGCTGGACCAGCACAGCTCGAGACTGGTGTCCCTCTGATCTACGCACCGCCGAATTCGAAAAAAATCCGGGGCTATAGCTCGGCGAACTGCACCGCGGCCCTGGCCCTTTTCACGAGGTGACGCTCGGCGCTGAATTCACGACAAGCAATCGTGCTAGAACGGGCATGCATGCTGGTAAGGGCTTATAACGACAACGAGAGAAATGACATGATGAACTCTGTAGTGCTGGCCAGACGGCCCATTGGTAACCCAGTCGAAACTGATTTTGCCGTTCGCGAAGAACCCATCCCCTCCGTGCCTGATGGCCATTTCTTGACCCGCAACGACTTTATCTCGTTGGATGCGGGCTTCCGTAACTGGATGAATGAAGACTCTGGCGATGAGGTGTTGCCAGCGATGGCGTTAGATGCTCCGGTCATGGGCCTAGTATTGTCCCAGGTGATCACTTCGCGTCATCCCGCCTACTCGGTCGGGGACCGACTCATGGCACGATTTGCTTGGCAAACTCACAGCCTAAGCGATGGTTCAGACTTCATCGCGCCGCTACCCAGAGAGCTTGAGTTCAACCCCAGTGCTTATATGGGAGTCCTCGGCGATACGGGCATGTCGGCTTACTTTGGCATGACTGACATAGGCAAACCCACCGCGGCTGACTGCGTCTTAATCAGCGGTGCTGGAGGCGCCGTTGGATCGATTGCAGGCCAAATCGCTAAGCTAGCGGGGGCCCGAGTGGTCGGTATTGTCGGTTCGCAAGCCAAGGCCGAGTGGATTTGCAGCACCTTGGGCTACGATGCAGCAGTCGTCAGATCAGGCAATCAACCCCTATCACAGGCGATCGCTGACGCTTGTCCCGACGGTGTCGATCTGTTCTTTGACAATGTTGGCGGGCAAACGCTGGAAGCAGCCATCAGCAATATGAACCACCGGGGTCGCCTCGCACTGTGCGGCGCGATATCCGGCTATGGCGTGGCGCCACATGGACCCAACAACTTATTTGAACTGGTCACTAAAGAGCTATCGGTAGAGGGTTTTATGACCCATTTTCGACACGAACGCTACGATGAAGCGCGCGAGCGGCTGTCGGAGTGGTTACGTGACGGCACAATACTGTCCCCCGAGTATCAATTAGAGGGAATTGAGCGGGTGGGCAAGGCGTTCGCTGATCTCTTCGCGGGGGAAAACTTCGGTAAGACGATCGTCGCACTCTGAGGTGCGTGCCATACCTGTTTGATGACGCCGAGGCGAGCTCGCTAGCCTGAACACGTCGCAGCTTTTTTGAATGGCCGACCAAGACGGTGGTCGCCTCGTTGACCGAAGCGCACCGGTATGGATGTCACCACACGCTGTCGGTAGGCCGTCATTCAGCCCCCAAAGAGAACTGTCTATTCGCCGCTCAGCCAACGTCTAATCGAGTGTCACCTTGATCGGAATCGTATCCAGACCCATGGTCGTGCCGCCGTGCCCCGTCACCGCCGATTCTGATACCAACTCCAGCGAACTGATGCGGTCAAAAATGGCTTCCAAAACCACCCGCACCTCCATTTTTGCGACGTGCAAGCCGATGCATTTGTGCGCACCCGCACCAAAGGCGTGGTGTTGATTCTTCTCGCGCTTACTCCGATCCGGGTTAAACGCATCGGGGTCAGCAAAAACACGATCATCTCGATCTGTGACAAAGCTGGGCACCACAATATTATCGCCAGCTCGAAAGGCCACACCGTGAAAGACGGTGTCACGCTCACAAATGCGATTCAGATTAATAAAGGCATGCATACGTAGCAATTCGTCAACCGAATCAGCAATGGCTGAACGGTCCTCTTTTAAACGACTAAACAGCGCCTGATCTCGCGCCAAATGCCGCACAATAAAACTGAGCATTGTCGCCACGGTGTCAATACTGGCCAAGAAGAGCAGATAGCAGATCGATTGCACCTCTTCCTGAGACAGTTTCTCCCCCTCGACTTCGACATTAAGCAGCATCGTGACGATGTCATCTTTGGGATGCTCAACATGCTGACTGACCACTGCACTGAGGTAGGCCCCGATATTTTGGCCACACTCAATCCGCTCTTCCATCGTAGGAGCACGATAAAATCCTGACTCCCAGGCATAAAACTCGTCCAACCGATCAGGTTCTAGGCCCAGCTGGCGAACAAACAGCCCCATCGAAATTGGCTTCGCCACACGCCACAGAAAATCAAATTCGCCTTCGGGCAACACTTCGTCGAGTACTTCTTGCGCGAGTGTCTCTGCCCCTGCTTGCAGGCGTTGTACCGCGGCGGGCTCAAAAATTGGCAACAGTAACCGCCGATAGCGCCGATGTGATGCCGCATCGCTCTCCAAGGGAATCAAACGGGGTCGCTGCTCCATATTGGCTGGAATACCAATCGGGAATGAACCGAATAAGTCTGCGTCACTCAAGACTTCTCGGCCCAGCTCGTGGGAGGTCACCAGCCAATGTCCTCCGTTGTGTGGGGTATACACAATGTCACGAGGATCTTCTGCCAGTGTCTCCAACAGGCGCTGCTGTGGATCAGCGACCAAGCCCACGTCACCCACAATATCGAAATCGCTCAAAAGCGCTGGGGGAACATCTTGTAACTGCGTCGTCATAAGTTAATCCAAAGTCACTAAACATTTACCGCGAGAGATGCCATGCATCATGTCGCAAAACGCGCGCGGCGTTTGCTCAATGCCATGATAGACCGCATCGAAGCTTTTCACCTCACCCCGGGCAAGCCGCGCCCTAATATCCTCCGCAATAGCGGGAAAGGACTCAACGTAATCTGAAAACATAAAGCCTTCCATTCTTGCGCGCTTCGTAATCAATTCCCAACTATTCGTTAACGGCTCCACTGCGGATTCATACTGCGAAATGGCGCCACAGAGCACTAATCTCGCCTGCTCTCGAAGCTGTCCCATGGCAATATTGAGGGCGTTTCCACCCACATTATCGAAAAAGATATCGATCCCTTCCGGAGCAGCCGCGGACAGTGCGTTGGCCAGATGCGGCTGCGTTTCACGGTCAATAACCCGGTCGTAACCCACTTCCGTCTCGAGCCATTGCGCTTTCTCTCGGGTACTGGTTAATCCAATCACTCGGCAACCCTCAGACTTCGCCAATTGCCCCACCACAGTGCCCACCGCGCCGCCAGCGGCACTCACGACAACCGTCTCTCCGGGTTTGGGTCGTCCAATTTCATGTAAACCCACCCAGGCCGTCATGCCCGTTGGCCCTAAAATCCCCATGTACTGATGCAGTGGAATTTCCCCGTCGACGATCAATGCTGAGCAAAGGTCTGAACCATCCAACACACTGGACTCTTCCCACGCGGTGCGAGCGCTGACAAAGGACCCCACTGGGTAATCCGGATGATGAGATTCAATCACCTCGCCCAGCACAATACTTTGAACAGGGTCGCCCACTTGCATGCCCGTCAGATAATTATCGCCTGCACCGGCGGTCATCCACTGCCGGAACCCAGCATCGAGGGAGATCACTCGGTTACGAGTACGAAAATAACCTGCTGGGCAATCACCCACCGGCATCTCAATCACGTCAAAATCTTGCTCTACTACCGCACCTTCAGGGTGCCGAGCTAATACCACTGCACGCGTCATAAACTCACCTCAAGGGACCGCGACTTCGATCATGCCATCGACTACACGGACCTGAAAGGTCGGTACCGCCACTCGCGTCAACTGCCCCATGGGCGAACCATCTCGCAAATCGAATCTCACGCCATGTAACGGGCAGGAAATAAAGCAGCCTCGTATTCGCCCACCTTCTAACTCTGCCTCTTGATGCGAACAGCGGTTTTCTAGGGCATATAATTCCCCCGCTGCTCGACAAATAAGAATGCTCTGCCCGTTGATTGTCACAGCACGGCTCTTGTTATCCGCGAGTTCGTCATCGGCAAAAGCCGACTCAAAGACTGTCACTACACATCTCTCCTTTAGGTGTTTTATCGCGCCAGTTTCAACGCCGATAGGAAGGGTAGCACCGCAGATACCCCGAAAAAAACCATCACGCTTGCTTATTTTTTAGGTGATCGCTAGTCTCTCCAGCTCTTGCAACTCAAAATAATGAGGTCCTTATGAGTCACGGTAATAAGCAGCAATGGATTCTGGCCAAGCGTCCACAAGACGTGCCCGATCCGTCTGAAGTCGTGTTCCAGGAAGTCGCCATTCCAGACACTGCCGCTGGCATGGTCTTGGTGAAGAACCATTATATCTCACTCGATCCAGCGATCCGTCTCTGGATGTCGGATATTCCCAACTATCTGCCACCCATTCCTATTGGCGACCCGATTAGAGCCACCGTGGTCGGAGAGGTCATAGAAAGCGGCAGCGATGATTTGGCGGCAGGCGACTTAGTATTTGGGCTCGGCGGCTGGGAAACGCACAGCACCGCACCTGCAGAGTTCTGGACCAAGATCCCGAGCGACAGTGAATTTCCACTTCATTACTACGGCAACATGTTAGGTGCAGTGGGACTCACACCCTACTTTGCGATTGTCGATGTCGGCCAGGCCAAGGCAGGCCAAACCATGCTGATGAGTGCGGCGGCGGGTGCGGTGGGATCGATTGGTGGACAAATCGCCAAATTAATGGGGCTCAAAGTGGTCGGCATCGCCGGCACAGACGAAAAATGTCAGTGGGTCGTAGACGAACTCGGTTTCGATGACTGCATCAACTATCGCACCACAGGTGACATGGAAGCCGCGATTAGAGAGAAGTGCCCGGAGGGGGTCGACTTCTATTTTGACAATGTGGGTGGAGAGATTCTCGACGCCGCACTGCTCAATATGAATAAGGACTCCACGCTGTTGTTTTGCGGCACCATCAGTACTTACAACGCCACAGAGCCAGTGCCAGGCCCTTATAACTATTGGCAAATTCTGGCCAAAACCATCACGGTTAAGGGCTATCTGATCAGTGATCACTTCCATCGGGTCGTAGAGGGGCAGGAAGCGATGAGCCAATGGCTCAAGGAAGACAAAATCAAGTTTAGAGAGCATATCAACGAGGGCATTGAAAACTGCCTCGATACTTACAATCTGCTGTTTACCGGGGGTAACGACGGTAAATTAATGCTCAAGCTGTGAGACCTACCCCCCTGCAGAAATGCAGAGGGGGTGTGAACGACAACCATCGCGCATTGGGTTTTCGAGCATTGGGTTTTTGGGCATTGGGGTTAAAGTAATGACGTCAATCGATGGAGGATAGGCTCATCAACCCCATTCCTATTGCCACTGCGACCCGCCTACCGTTATCAGCCCCGCGCTCCATCATCTAACACAACACGGAAGATCGCCGGGAACAAAACGAAAGGCGCCGGCACGACCTAGCGACTTAATCTGAGGGTTGCCCCTCAGAGTTCTGGCTTTGGCGCGCTCTCGTCACCATCGGCATACCACTGCACCCAGCGATGGAAATATTGATTGCCACGCTCATTGCGACCCAACAACACACTTTTCATGAGTCCCGTCGCAAGCCCTTCCTGAAGCTTCAGACCTACGTTGTAATCTTCCTCTTGCACGACATCGCGAAGCCAATCTGCCATTTCGATTCGTGCGGCATGATCTTCGTCGTTTTCTGGCGGCTTAGGATGCAAGAAATGCAGAATGGTGGTGTTCTCCATGGGCCCGGGACCGGGAATCATTTGCGCCACCTGGGTGATTTCTGGCGCAACGAAAATAGAGACATTCGGGAAAAACAATCGGATAAAGTCATAGCCTCTGGTTTCATGCTGCCACAGCTCGTTCTGCTCCACCTCGCCTAACGTCATCATCGTTTTGGCAGCAAACCCAACCAGCAGGTGTGGCCCGTGTGCATCGTACTCCATAACATTACTGTACGTGCGAGGCTCGATGGTCTCGGGATGCGCCGCCTTAAAGTGGTAGCCCTCGAGGTAGCCGTCATAAGCGACTTTCCAATTAGGTCCATGAATGACTCGATTACCCACATAGGTCCACTGATCCATTCCCTTTGCGGCGACGTCGTCCATCATGCCGCCCAAATAAGCACGAATATCCACATCGCTGTCGGGCGTTAACACCGCAAAGATCAACCCGCCCTCCTCATGGCTCGGGAACTGCACCAAATTACGCGCACCCTCACAGACCTCGCCGAATTTGGGGGCGTCGGCCACCGCACGCAGTGAACCATCCGCTTTGAAGGTCCATCCGTGATAGGGGCAACTAAACATTCTTTGGTTGCCGCAGGGCTCTGCGGTTAATTGCATGCCGCGATGGGTACAAACGTTCATGAGCACTTTGGCACTGCCGTCTTTTTGCCGCGTGATGAGTAAAGGCACTCCCAGCATGTTCAACGTCTTGAAATCGCCCGCCTCTGGGATTTCTTGGGAGATCCCCACTAGAATGGGCTGCGACTTGAAGATTTGGTCCATTTCACGCTGCCATTGATCTGGATCTGTGTAGTTGGTGGACGGCACTTCCATGGTGTCGGCCGCCCAGTCAGTCGTCCCGTTTTTCACATGATCAATCAGCCGTGCACCCATGCGGGCGTATTGCACTTTGGTATCGACAGTCATAGCTTGCTCCCCAGCCTGCGTAGTTATTCGGGCATCACCAGATCGCCTACTGAGGCAACCTCATAACGCCGCACTTCCATATCAAGTATCTCTAGCGCGGCACAGGCCTTCAAAAAGTCCGCAACATGAGCTGTCTTCAAATGTGCGTCTAAATCGGCCTGTGAAGCCCACTGCTCCGACACCCAAATGACGCAGGGATCGGTGACGTCGGCGGCGATACCATACCACTGACAACCCGGCTCCTGCCGAGTCGCCGCCACGACAGGCTTAGCAGCCTCCGCGTACCCCGGCGCACTCTCAGCACTTAGCTGAATACGAACAATAACGCTAACTGTGCTCATTTCTCTCCCCACTGAGTGTCTGTCTGAAGTTGGTTCTATGTTCTCATTTTCATGCCCCCTGTCATCATGCGATCGTGATGAGTGAGGCTGTCTAAATTGAGACTCCAACCTATGTATCAGCAAAGAAAAAGTCAAGCGTGCTTGCTTTTTTCTGTGGCCAAACCTAATCTGGGCGCGAGACACGCTGGGACAAACAAAGTGGCTATGTAAGGCCTATTTGGACACAAACCAAGCAACAATATCCCTCGCTTACCAGGCGCCGACAGGAGGTACTTTCCCCAAACTGCTGCGTCGTAACCTGCCGGTGATGTGCCAACCGAGCGAGGGAAGCGGTTAAAACCCCATCATAGAAACGACCAATCCTGTTGAGGAGACAACCCGTGACAGAAAGACTTCAAGGCAAAGTAGCCCTCATCACTGGCGGCACCAATGGTATCGGCAAGGCTGCGGTCCACGGACTGATAAAAGAGGGCGCGCAAGTCATTTTCACTGGCAACAACAGCGTGGCGGGTAATGACATTGCAAAAGAAACGGGCGCCCACTTTATTCAGCATGCGGTGCAAGACGTTGAGGGCTGGTCAGATGTGAAGCAAGCGGTGCGGGATCATGCAGGCCGGCTAGACATTACCTTCTCCAATGCGGGCACTAACACGGGCGACAGTGATATCGAGTCTGTCGAGGTAGAGGCCTGGAAAAACTTAGTGGATATTAATCTCACAGGCATGATGCTGGCCATCAAGGCCAGTATCGAGCTGATGAAAGACAATCCGGACCACAGTGGCGGCTCAATCATTTTGAACAGCTCCATCAACGGTATTTTAGCCCTCGCTGGCGATGTCACTTACTCCACCACGAAAGGCGCCCTGAGGTTGCTTGCTAAGTCGACCGCTGTGCACCTCGCTAAGACGAAAACCGGGATTCGCTGCAACTCCATCCACCCGGGCGTCATTGAAACACCCTTAATCGAAGGGGCGATTTCAGGCGCGCCTGACCCCGAGGCGGCGCGAGGAATGCTTGAAGGCATTGCACCCTTGGGTCGGCTAGGGAGCATGGATGAGATTGTGGCGTTGCTGATCTACCTGGCTTCGGACGACGCCCGCTTTGTCACGGGCTCCGAGATTGTCATTGATGGTGGCTCAACCGCCGGTCTCCCCGGCGTCTAAGCCACTTCAACATTCACTCGCCGTGCAGCACCGTGAACTTACGGCGACTGAACTGCCAGTGTCCGTCGACTTTGACGAGCTCATCGTCATACTGGCCTCGAGGCCTTAATTCAGAGTCGTCTGCGGTAACGGCCACCTCATCCGTGTAACTGCGCATCGTTGCGCGATCTTGTTCGACCGAGATCATGCCCGGCATCGCCATCATATTGACAAAAGGGAACAGCTTCATCGCCTCAAGCCAAGCGCCCACAATGGTATCGCGCCCCTTCAAACCATCCATACCTAAATGCGGTAACTCCCAGACCGCATCTTCAGCCCAAGTCGAACCCCACACGGCCACATCGCGTTGATTAACGCCCTCACAATACCGCTCCAACAACGAACGGATAGCCAACTCATCTTCGCGGTTCTGGTCACTCATATTGCCCTACCTCTCGTCTCGGTGAATTTATTGGTTAATCAAACCGCCATCGATGACCATTTGTGCGCCGGTCATATAGGTCGACAAGTCTGATACTAAAAAGAGCGCTGCGTCGGCAATAGAATGTGGCGGCCCCATGTATCCCATCGGTACCGCAGCGTTTAATTTGACGTACTCCTCGGGATTATCCACTGAAGATTGTCGCTGCATATTGGTGTCAATCAGTCCGGGATGAATCGTGTTGCAACGGATACCTTCGGCAGCTGTCTCGGAAGCGACCGTTTTGGTGAATCCGATGACACCGCCCTTTGCCGCGGCATAAGCGCTGCAAGCAGGGACGCCCACCAGCGCAGCGACTGAGGACATGTTGATAATGGACCCTTTCACGCCCGTTTCCCTCATCAACGCCACCGCTTTTTGCGTACCCAAAAACACACTCGTCATATTGACCAGCAGCTGTCGGTTGTAGTCTGCCAACGTCAGTTCCGGTAATGTTTTCAGTACTGCAATACCGGCATTATTGATTAATGCGTCTATTTTGCCGTGTTCAGCGCGAATGCGATCGAATGTCTGATCCCACACAGCCTCGTCGGTAACGTCCTGCGCCCAGGCCTGCGCCTGCCCACCTTGCGCAGTGATTTCAGCGGCCGTGCGCTCAGCGCCGTCACCATCGACATCCGTCACGATGACGATGGCCCCCTCACTCGCCAGTTTATGCGCGATCGCGTGCCCCAACCCTGGATTGGAAGCGCCGCCTGTCACCAAACACACCTTACCGTTTACTAACCCCATACATCGCCCCTTCGCGTTTATTGATCGGTGGTTTTATCAAGCAGCGCACCCCATTAGTGATCGCTAACTCGCCGTATCAGCCAAGTATATTTTTTCCAAATGATCGGTCACGGTATCAATGACCCGCCGAGCGCGCTGCTCGCGTTGCGGTGAGCGATGGGCGACCCCCATGCCTTGCATCACAAATTGCACCAACTCGTGGGCGGCCTTCAGCGACTTGACCTGCTTCCAGTGAGGAAACACCGCCCTCACGGTTTTTAAAAATTCGCGATCAAAATCTTGCTCCACTTCGTCAACGGCGCTTGCCAACTCGGGGTCGGTGCGGGCCGCACCCAAGAGTTCCTGGTATGCAATAAAGGAGGGTAAGTTGACGTACTTCCAAGCCGTCTCAACCGAGGTTCTGATCGCCGTCCGGGTGAGCGTTTGATCCGGTGAGTCAATGTCACTCATCAATTGCCGATACTCATTGAGCCGCCGGACATGCAAATAACCCACGACCGCCCTCATGACAGCGGCGCGCGAAGAAAAGTGATGCATCATGGCACCCCGGGAGACATCTCCCTCTTCTGCGATCATCGCTGTTGTCGTATTGGTATAGCCATGCTGCACAAAGCAGCGAACCGCGGCTTCTAATATGGCTTGCCGAGTCAGCGCACTCTTCTCCGCTTGCCATCCTGCACCCATGCTTGTTTTCCGCGCGCCACGCTGAGCAGACTTAGGTTTAGTGGTCTTACGACCGGCTTTGCCCGGCGCTGTACCGCCACTCTTCTGTGAATCCATGCATCCCCCATTCAAGCTCGAGTAGCTTACACACTGGCGCGTCGCTTCAGCAAACAATCCGGGTTGCTTTTTTTATTCGCAATATCCTAGACTGAATCGTTAGCAGCGGCCGTGACATAGCAACGTTGGAGCCAACGGGGTTCGGCACTGCCCGCATTATCATTGGAGCACGCATGTCTGAAGCCAAACCACTCCACGAAGGGCTGTTTAATTGGCCTGATCCAGCCGCTGGGCTCATCGGCAGCCGCTGCCTCGATTGCGGAGAACACGCTTTCCCAGCGCAAAGTTCGTGTCGCGCCTGCTCTGGACAAAACACGGTCGCGACCAATCTAGGAAGCGAGGGGACATTATGGACTTGGACGGTTCAATCCTTCATGCCCAAGGAACCCTACGACACTGACGAGACGCCAGAAACCTTTACCCCTTATGGGGTGGGCTATATCGAGTTAGCTTGCGGGCTGAAGGTAGAGAGCCGGCTTCGCGAGAACACACCAGAACAATTGAGCATTGGTATGCCCATGACCATGGAACTCATTACCGTGCGACAAAACGGAGACGGTGACGAGTTGCTCACATTTCAATTCTGCGCTGCCAAGGAGAGTCACTGATGGACGTAGCAATCGTCGGGGTCGGATTACACCCTTTTGGAAGAACCGCCAGCATGTCAGGCCTAGAGCAAGGCGCAGCAGCTGTCAGGTCAGCGCTCGCCGATGCGGGTACCGATTTTAAAGCCATGCAATTTGCCTTTGGTGGCAGCCAAGACGGCGGTAATGCGGACACTTTAGTGAATCTGCTTGGGCTGACGGGCCTACAATTTACCAACGTCGCCAATGGCTGCGCGACCGGAGGCAGTTCGCTCAATGCGGCGTATTCAGCAATCAAAAGTGGGCAATATGACGTCGGTCTGGTGGTGGGGTTCGATAAGCATGCACGTGGCGCCTTCAACCCCAAACCCAAAGATTGGGGGTTAGACGATTGGTATGGTGAAACCGGATTGATGCTGACCACCCAGTATTTTGGCATGAAGATTCAACGTTACATGCATGATCACGGCATTTCCCGCGAAACGCTGATCCGTGTTGCTGAGAAAGCCTATCGCAATGGCTCTCTGACACCGACCGCCTGGAGAAAGACCGCACTCTCATGGGAAGAAATCGATAACGCGCCGATGGTCAGCGAGCCGCTCAATAAATACATGTTTTGCTCACCTGCCGAGGGTGGCTGTGCGCTGGTTGTCTGCCGCAGTGACATTGCCCATCGCTTTCATCCCAAACCGATCTATTTAAAAACTGCTGTCGTCCGCTCACGAAATTACGGTAGCTTTGAGGTGTTCAGTCCATCGCAGCCGCCCGCGGTTGCAGACTCACCCACGGTGACAGCATCAACCGCCGCATTTGAACTGGCAGGCGTCGGTCCCAGCGACATCGATGTGGCCCAGCTACAAGATACAGAGGTGGGCGCTGAAATCATGCACATGGCAGAAAACGGCTTCTGTGCTCACGGAGAGCAGGAGCAATGGCTGGCAGACGGCGCCACCAATATCAATGGCAGACTGCCGGTCAACACAGATGGTGGCTGTTTGGCGAATGGTGAACCCGTCGGGGCGTCGGGACTGCGTCAAGTTCATGAGATTTGTATGCAATTAAGAGGCGACGCCGGTGAGCGACAGGTAGCAGGGGAACCGCAAGTCGGCTATACCCATGTCTACGGCGCTCCGGGCATTAGTGGCGTCAATATACTGACGCGATAACCGCCAATGGTCGCGTTAACACAGATTTTAAGGGGATAAACAATGGCAAATGCTGAGCAAAAAAGACAAGGCGATGGAGGTCGTTTTGTCGGAACGACCTGGCAGGATCTGCTGGACTTGGAAACCGTCACTGTTCCCGAGTACCTGAGAGTCCAAAGCAACCCTTACATGGGCGATGAAGACTTATCGGTGGACCGGTATGTCAGCCCCGAGTTTTTCAAGGAAGAGAAAGAAAAACTGTGGCCTAAAACGTGGCAAATGGCCTGCCGTGAAGAGGATATCCCCGAGTCTGGTGATCACTTTGTCTACTGGATTATCGACCGCAGCGTGATCGTCACACGAACGCCCTCGGGCGAGATTAAAGGATTTATCAATTCCTGTCGGCACCGAGGACGGTGTCTGCGCGATGAATCTGGCTCGGTCGACAAGTTCCGATGCCCCTTCCATGGCGCGACCTGGGATCTAGACGGTCAGTTCAAAGGCATTCCCAATGACTGGGACTTTGAGCACATCGCCGATCGCGACATGAGTTTGCCGCAGGTGAAGGTCGCCACTTGGGGCGGCTTCGTGTTCATTAACTTTGACTTAGACTGCCAGCCTCTTGAGGACTATCTAGATGTATTGCCACAGCATTTTGACCGCTTCCCTCTAGAAAAGTACTTCAAAGCAGTTCATGTGCAACGTGTCATGAACTGTAATTGGAAAGTCGGGGCCGAGGCATTTATGGAATCCTGGCACACAGTTGAGACACACAAGCAAATTCTGACCTTTACCGGGGACGCAAACTCTCAATACGATACTTTTGGCGATAACGTCAGCCGATCCGCCACGCCCATGGGGGTCGCAAGCCCCCATCTTAGCGAGGTGAGCGAAGAGACCATTACGCGGGATATTTTAAAACTCTCTGGCCGCATGGCGACCGACAGTGACGCCAATGTCGACATGCCCACTGATCAATCAGCTCGAGAGTACGTGGCTAAAATGAATCGCGAAATGTTTGAAGAGGCCGCGGGGGAAACGTTTGATGATCCCACGATGGCTGAGCTGCAAGACGCCATTCTTTATAGTTTGTTTCCCAACTTCCAGGTATGGATAGGCTACGGCGGCAACATCGTTTATAAGTTTTTGCCAAACGGCAACGATCCCGACAGCTGTATTTTTGAGGTCATGATCCTGCTGCGACACCCAGAGGGCACCGAGCGCCCCGCCCCGGCCCTGTGTACGGTGCTGCCCGCGGACGAGCCCTTTGCATCTTGTGAGGCGTTGGGGTCACTGGGGCCGGTCTTTGACCAGGATGACGCGAATTTGCCGGCGGTACAAAAAGGCATGAAGAACTCAGCCACGGGCAAAGTCATCTTAGCGAGCTATCAGGAGAGCCGAATACGACACTTACATCAAACCATTGATAAGTATTTGAACGCCTGAGGTCTGTCTCCCCCCTGATGACCTGATGCCCCAGCTATCGGGCTGGGGGATCACCCTCCGTGGGCGCTAGCAGCGCATCGCAGGAGATCCAAGTCCAGCAGCGGGTGTCATAACCCGCGCCCAATCGATAGCGCGCCAGCCCGAGAGCGCCACCGCTACAGCGGCTAGTTAGTCGGCGACGCTGCTGTAATAGGCCCACGCATCCACGATCGGCTTAGGGTCGAAGTAATAGGGACGAATCTCGCACACTTTGTCGCCCCGGAACCGGAAAACCTCTGCCAGCTGAGCAGATGCCAAATCGGGGTTCTCAAATCGAAACGAGATCAGGTTCACTACATAGTCCCCCCCAACAGACATGCCCTCAGGCTCTAAATCGGCCACCTTCAAGGTGCCAAAAACATGCGCGTACAGACCTCGAAGCGCTGTCTTACCCCGATATTCGCCGGCCATAGGAAGGCCTTCAGCCTCTATGATAAAAAAGTCGTCGGTCAGCAGCCTTTCGGCGGTATCAAAATCTCCAGCGCCGGTGCTCGCATAGAGTTCGGCAACAATGGCCAACTTTTCATCATCTGTCATGGTTAAGGTCTCCCCTGATTGCTATCTGTTAATCCTGTATCGCGCCGATTGCGACCAAGCTGCGAAGCGTCTTTAGACGCCTCTCAATGCGCTTCTGCGTAATGTTTTATGACTCGCTTACCCAAGGCCATCTCGTGAACCTCATCGGGACCATCTGCTTGACGACACCATCGCGCGTAATTGAACTGCTCCGCCATACACCAGTCCTCAGTAAGACCACCCGCTCCATACATCTGCATGCATCGATCGATAAGATACTGAATTAACTTTGGGATGGTAATTTTAGTGGCCGAAATAAGCTCGATAGACGGCTTCACACCATAGGTGTCAATGTGCCAACAAGTCTTATGCACCAGCAAACGGGCCATTTCTAGCTCTGCGTAGCTGCGGGCAATGTTTTCTCGAATCGATTGGTGCTCGCTCAGCTTTTTGCCAAACGTCTGACGCGCTTCAACCCGCTGGCAAGCCAGCTCCAAAGACCGCTGTCCCGCGCCAATCAGCCTCATGCAATGGTGCATTCTGCCCGGCGCCAGCCGACTTTGTGCAATATCGAACCCTCTGCCTTCCCCGAGTAACAAATTGTCGACGGGCACCCGCACATCCGTAAAGGTGACCTCTGCGTGGCCAATGGGCGCATCGTCATAACCCAGCGTCGTCAGAGGACGCAAAATAGCCACCCCTGGCGTCTCTTTTGGCACCAGAATCTGCGACTGCTGCAGGTGACGATTGGCATTGTCAGGGTCACTCTTACCCATGACGATGAAGATTTTGCAGCGCTCGTAAGGGGCACCGGTAATGAACCACTTGTGACCATTGAGCACCCACTCGTCACCGTCGCGACGAATCTGAAGCTCAATATTGGTGGCGTCGCTTGAGGCGACCTGTGGCTCCGTCATCGCGTAGGAGGAACGGATATCGCCCGCTAACAGCGGCTCTAACCAAGCACGCTTTTGCGCTTCGGTGCCAAACTTCATGAACACTTCCATATTGCCCGTGTCTGGCGCGTTGCAGTTAAAGACTTCTGGCGACCAGATTACCCGCCCCATTTCCTCAGCCAGCGGGGCGTAATCTAAAAAGCTCATGCCGCCGTGATCGCTGTATTCGGCAAATTCAGGCGGCACAAAGAGATTCCACAACCCCGCAGCCTTGGCCTTGCCCTTTAGCGTATCCATTAGCGGCATCGACGCAAAACGATCCTCCGCCTCATGCAAAGCAGTGCGATAGGGCACTTCATTAGGATAAATGTGCTCAGACATAAACGCTTTCAACTGAGCCAATATCTGAGTGCTTTTTTCGCTGGGGTTGAGCATGTCCTACCTCATTCTGAATGGATAAAAATACCCGCTGGCTGGCGGCCAGTCCACGATCGCAAACCGCAAACGCTAAGGGGATAAACAAGCAGGCTGGTTTGTTTTAACAGTAACCCCTACTATATAGTTATCGGTGCCTGACAAACACCCTCGAGTGCTTATCCTGTGCCCTTGGCGCACGGGTAATTCAGCAATCAAGGTGTATCCTTAACCAATCTAATCTCAGCAGAGGACCTAACGTGAACGCTTCCAGCCCATTACCAACGGATTCTGACGCCTTTCGCATCGCTGTCAGAGATTTTTTAAGTGAAGCACTGACACCAGAATTGATTCGGGCGGGCAAACGCACCACCAGCGTCTTCTCAGACTTCGAGGCAGGGCGGCAGTGGCAATCCATTCTGCACCAGCGCGGATGGGGAGCACCCGATTGGCCTTTAGAGTACGGCGGCACAGGCTGGGATATTCAGCAGCGCTATATTTTTCAAGAGGAATGTCGGCAAGCTAATGCCCCCACTCCAGTGATGATGGGGATTCAAATGCTGGGACCAATGCTGATGCACTTTGGGACGCCAAGCCAGAAAGAGCGTTTTTTGCCCGGCATTATCTCGGGCGAAAACGTCTGGTGTCAGGGCTATTCCGAGCCCGGATCTGGATCAGACCTGGCCTCTCTCAAAACCACGGCAGACCATGACGGCGACGATTTTATCGTCAATGGCACCAAAATTTGGACCAGCATGGCTCATTACTCGGACTGGATTTTTTGTCTGGTCCGCACTGACAAGGCCGTCAAACCCCAAGCTGGCATCAGTTTTTTGTTGATCGATATGGCGACGCCGGGCATTACGGTGAAACCCTTCACCAGTCTCGATGGTGAAATAGAACAATGTCAGGTTTTCTTTGAGGGCGTGCGAGTTCCCTCCGCCAATCTACTGGGACAAGAAAATCAGGGCTGGACTGTCGCCAAATCGCTGCTTGAATTTGAGCGCGGCGGCCAACACTTTACGATCGACCTGAAGAAGCAACTCAGCAAAATGCAGCAGATGATGTCGAGTGAGACATGTCGGGGGACAACCGACCCCACGTTTGCCTACCGCGTTGCTGAGACACAGATTGACGTTATGGCACTAGAACAAACAGAGCTGCGTATTAAGGGTAGCCTGACTGCCGGAGATAATCCGGGCGCGCTTTCATCGTTGGTCAAAGTGTCGGGGACCGAGCTGGGGCAATGCTGTGCAGAGCTGCTCATTGAAGCCGCCGGCCAGAGCGCGATACCTTGGCAAAGCGAAGTTTTGGCGCCGTCTTACAATGGCAGCACAGCTGCCGCCAGCGAATCAGTGACCACCATGGCGGAATTTATCAACA